>MDSV01065361.1_pt1 | contig 27116 bp, 21 predicted proteins | sample 810851 | NCBI WGS metagenome assembly MDSV01 (sample SAMN05326640, study PRJNA326480) | marine metagenome | isolation source: seawater | place: Atlantic Ocean: North East | collected 2012 | reverse complement strand
GAGCAATCAAATTGGTATTAAATAAACCAAAACCGATCACTAGAACCAACATGAGGTAATTTTCTTTTTTAAACATACATTTCCCCTGTAGTTTTAGTTAATAATTCAGTGAATACTCAAATAAAAATTACATGAGTAGTCACGTATTTTGCTATTCTTTCAGAGTTTTTATCAAAAAGCTACATTTTTTTTATATATTTATAATGTATTATAATAATAAGTTATATTATGTTTTAGATATATACATAATATCTCTATAAGTTATCATTTTGCTATAAGATTTCAAAATATAGGTAAGTTTCATCAATGTTACTAAAAAACAAAAAAATTCTAATATCTGGATTAGCAAATAAATACTCTATTGCAGCAGGAATTGCAGCATCTATGCATAGAGAAGGTGCAAATCTAGCATTTACGTATCAAAACGAGAGATTGCTAAAAAACCTTAAACCTATTGCTAAGTCTTGTAGTTCAGACCTATTAATAGAATGCGATGTCTCAGATGATAGCTCCATAGATAATGCAATTAGTGAATTATCAAATAAATGGGGCAATTTTGATGGTTTTGTTCATTCAATAGGTTTTGCTCCGTCTGATCAATTAGAAGGTAATTTTGTTGATGTTACTACAAGAGAAGGTTTTAAAATTGCTCATGATATTAGTTCTTTTAGCTTTACAGCACTTGCTAAAGCAGCAAAACCTTATTTGAATGATAATTCTGCCCTTCTGACCCTAACTTACCTTGGGTCTATGCAAACTCTTCCTAATTACAATGTTATGGGACTAGCAAAAGCAAGTTTAGAAGCAAATACAAGATTTATGGCAGCATCACTTGGAAAAGATAACATCAGGGTAAATGCAATATCAGCAGGCCCAATTAAGACTCTTGCAGCATCGGGAGTAAAGAATTTCAGAAAAATGTTAAGCGAGCATTCAAAAAGAGCCCCATTAGGTAGAACTGTTACCACTGAAGAAGTTGGAAATGTAGCAGCATTTCTATGCTCTGATCTTGCTAGCGGAGTAACTGGAGAAATTACTTATGTAGATGCTGGATTTAATATATCTGCTATGTCACTTGAAGAAGATTAATGATCGATGGTTTATATGAAAAGTATCTTTTACCAAAAATGCTTGACTGCTGTTGTTCAACAAAACCAATAAATTATCAAAGAAATAAAGTTGTCCCTCATGCCAAAGGTAAAATTTTAGAGATTGGTATTGGTTCTGGAATAAATATTCCCTTCTATCAAAAAACACAAATTGAAAAATTATATGGATTGGATCCATCTAAAGAGTTAAATCATATGGCCCTTAAAGTAGCTAATAAAAATGGTCTAGATGTAGAATTTCTCTTAAGCGGTGCTGAAGAAATAAAACTTCCATCAAATTCTATTGATACTATTTTAGTTACCTATACACTTTGCACCATTCCAGATTTAAATTCTTCAATGAGTGAAATGAAAAGAGTTCTTAAGGATGATGGCAATTTTCTATTCTGTGAACATGGCATTGCTCCAGATCAAGATGTTGTCAAATGGCAAAATAGAATTAATCCTATCTGGGGGAAATTATTTGGGGGTTGCAGTATAAATAGAAATATCCCAAATATTATACAAAACTCTGGTTTTAAAATTAATAAATTAAATCAAATGTATCTACCAAGCACTCCAAAAATAGTTGGTTATAACTATTGGGGACATGCATCCTTATAACTAAATGCAAAATAATCCGGTCGCAATTGGTGTCAGTTGCCTACAACAAAGAGAGTCATTTGATAAGTTAGATGAATCACTGATTTTAATGGAAAAAGCTGCACTTGCTGCAATTACTGATTCAACAAATAAAGATATTAAAGATTTCATAGATGAAATACAGATTCCTAAGGGGTATTGGAAATATAGAGATCCTGGTAAGTGGATAGCAACAAAAAATAACTTTAAAAAAGATATAAAGACTTACATTACAAAAATTGGCGTACTTCAACAAAATTTAATCAATTCAGCTTGCAAAAGAATTATTGATGGTGAGATAAATGCTAGTCTGATTCTGGGTGGTGAATCTAGATATAAAAAACTTAGAGCAAAAATTGAAAATAAAGAGTTCAAAGAAACTGAGCTCAATGATAATCCAGATTTTTACATTAAAGCAGAAGATGATCTTCAACTTGATATTGAAGAAAAAGAACTTGGCAATATGGCAGTTGGATATTATTCAATTATGGAAAGTTCAATAAGATCATCATCAAATTTTAATGAGCACCATAATATGATAGCCAAAACCTATCAAGATTTTTCTAAAATTGCATTCCGAAATCCTTTAGCATGGAGCGATATAGAATATTCACTTAAAGAGATACTTAATAAGAGTGAGAAAAACCCACCACAAGCTTTTCCATACAATAAGTTACACTGCACTAGTTGGAATGTTAATCAAGCTGCGGCAATTATTTTATGTTCAGAAAGATTAGCCAATTCTTTAAATATACCTTTTAGCAAAAGAGTTTATCCTATAGCGTCATCAGAAAATAATCATATGGTTGCAACGATTCAAAGACCAAATTTATCTAAATCAGCAGGAATGAAGTTAGCCTCGGAATTTATTTTAAAGGTATGTAAAGAAAATAATTTAAAACCAAGCATTTATGATTTATACAGTTGTTTTCCAGTTGCTGTTCAGATGTTTGCAAAATACTTAAAATTAAATAATTTAGAAAATACCACAATTTCCGGAGGCATGTCTTTTGCAGGTGGCCCATTAAATAGTTATGTGCTTAATTCAACTGCACAAATGATTGAATTAATAAGGAAGAATAAAAAAACTGGGATAATAACTGGAGTTTCTGGGATGATGACAAAACAGTCATTTGCTCTTTGGTCTAAAAAACCATGTGATCAGTTCTACTTTAAAGATGTAACAAAAGATGCAAAAAAAATTGATATTCCTTTTAAATTATTAAATTCTAATAAAGGAAAAGGTGTTGTTATAGGATATACAGTGCTCTATTTAAAACAAAGTCCATATAAAGGTGTAATATATATTGAAGATAAAGATAAAAAAAGAAAAATTATTACTACCAAAGATAAAGTAGTAATAAAATCAATGAGGGAAAAAGAATGGGTTGGAAAAGAAGTTCAATACAAAGAAGATTTTTTAGTAATTTAATTTTAGTTATATTTTCAATATCGGTATCATCAAGTGAGTTAGAAAAATATCTTAATTCCAACCAAAAGACTTTTGAAGATATTGCACTAAAAATTTGGAATTATGCTGAATTAGGTTACTTAGAAAATAAAAGTTCACAAGCTTTATCAGATGAATTAGAAAAAAATGGCTTTACCATCACAAAAAGTTTAGCTGGAATACCTACAAGTTTTAAAGCCGAATATAATAATGGCGGTCCAATTATTGGCATTATGGGTGAGTATGACGCCCTACCTGGTTTATCCCAAACTGCATCTCCCTTTAAAGAAGTGGCGTTAAATGAAACAAATGGAGGTCATGCATGTGGTCACCACTTATTTGGTGCAGCTTCTGCATGGGCAGCAGTGGTTATTAAAGAATGGATGGTTAAGAATAATATTGAAGGGACAATAAGATTCTATGGAACGCCTGCAGAAGAAGGTGGTTCAGGAAAGGTTTATTTAGTTAGAGAAGGTTTATTTAAAGACGTAGATATAGTCTTACATTGGCACCCAGATGATACTAATTCAGCAAATTCTAGAACCTCTAATTCAAATAAGTCTGGAAAATTTACCTTTAAAGGTATTTCAGCCCATGCAGCAGGGGCTCCAGAACAAGGAAGATCAGCTTTAGATGGGGTTGAGGCAATGAATCATATGGTGAATATGATGCGAGAACATGTTCCTCAAGAATCAAGAATCCATTACGTAATTACAAAAGGTGGTTTAGCACCAAACGTAGTACCAGATTTAGCAGAAGTTTACTATTATGTTAGACATCCAAAAATGGATACTGTAGATGAATTATTTAAGCGAGTAGTCAAGATTGCTGAAGGTGCAGCTTATGGTACTGAAACAAATATGTCATATGAAGTTATGCATGGAAATTTTTCATTATTACCTAACGAAACTATCCAAAAAATTGTTCATAAGAACTTAGAAAATTTAGGTGGTATTTTTTATACTAGAGAAGAAAATGTTTATGCTAATAAAATCTATCAAACATTTTTAGATCCGTCTGATCAAATTGGATCTCAAGAAAATGTTAGACCATATGAAATATCACATACCTATGGATCAACAGATGTTGGAGATGTTAGCTGGGTGGTTCCAACTGCAGGTTTGAGAACAGCAACATGGGTACCAGGCACAGCTGCACATTCATGGCAGGCTGTTGCATCAGGAGGAACATCTATAGGTTTAAAAGGTGCAAAACTAGCTGCAAATGTTCTTGCTTTAAGCATTAAAGAAATTTTAGAAAATCCAGATTTAATAATTGAAGCAAAAAAAGAATTAAAAGAAAGAACAGGTGAAGATTTTAATTATAAGCCGCTGCTTGGTGATAGAAAACCTCCACTTGATTACAGGAAAAACTAATTAGCCTGCTGAATTGCTACTGATGCATTTGGCCTTCTTAGATCAGCATAACCATAATTAACTCCATCAATAATATGAATACTTTGAGTACTGCCCATAGTATGCTCTGGAGTAATTTCGTGTCCTATTATTTTTAGGCTTGTTACAGTATCTGAGCTTAATATTCTCTCATAAGAAATACCTTTGGAAGGCCAATCTTTATGAACTCTAGGTAACATTGTTGCGTCTCCAATATTGAGATTAAAATCAATAACGCCAGTTATAACTCGAAGTATTGCAGCAGGAATATGAGTGCCTCCTGGAGAACCAGTTATTAACATTAAGTTATTTTCATTGTTAAATACCATTGTTGGAGCCATTGTGCTCATTGGTTTTTTTCCAGACTCAAATTTGTTACCAGTACTTGCAGAGCGACCTCTTTCACTTTTATCGCCGTATCTATAAGCAAAATTATTCATTTGATTATTCATCAAAATCCCTGTGCCTGGAATGGTTACACCTGAACCAAAAGAATAACCTAAGGTGTAAGTATTAGAGACAGCATTTCCTTCACTATCAATAATAGAGAAATGAGTTGTATCTCTGCTCTCACTTATATAATCAAGCTTCTTAACTGCATTTGATTTTGATGCTTTCTTAATATTAATTGTTTTAGCCAGCTCTTCTGTTCTTTCTTTGGATAATAGTTTTTTTACAGGAACATTAAAATATTCAGGATCGCCAATAAAATGTGACCTATTGTTATGGCCTCTTCTTTCAGCTTCTGCTAATAAATGATATGTGATAGTAGAATCGCTCTGAAGTTCACCTAAGCCAAAATAACTCAGAATATTTAATGCAGTTAGTAAAGTAATTCCTCCGCCCGAAGGAGGCCCAGCAGTAAAAACTGTATTACCTCTATATGAAGTTTTTATAGGATTACTAAAAGATGCTTCATATGAACTAAAATCTTCTAATGTTAATAGGCCATTATTTTTGTTCATAGCCTCTACTATAAGAGCAGCGATTTCACCTTTATAAAAAGCGTCCTTACCCTGATCAGCGATGAGACTAAAAGTTTTAGCTAAATCGGGTCTTTTTAAAATTGAGTTTTCTGCAACCGATTTATTATTCTTAAAATATATCTTAAATGACTCTGGATCTTCTCTTAACTGAGCGGTTTCTTCAATAACTTTATTAAGATCATAAGAAACTCTTACACCTTCAGACGCTTGCTTAATTACTGGTTCTAATACCTCTTTTAATGACAATTTACCAAAATTTCTATGAGCTTCAAGAAGACCAGCAACAGTTCCAGGGACAGCAGGAGCTTTATATCCATATCTTGTCTTATCAAACATATCATCAGTAAAATCTTTTGGATTAAATTTTTTGTTCTTTGCTAAATCAAATATTTTTATAATCGAGGAATTTAAAGGTGATCTACTTCTATAGTCTATATAAAAAATCTCATCCTTTTCTTTTATATAAACCAACATAAACCCTCCTCCACCTAAGTTACCTGCCCTGGGTAAAGTGATGGCAAGAGAGAATCCAACTGCTACTGCAGCATCAACTGCATTTCCTCCTTTATCTAGTATCTCTATTCCTATATCTGATGATAGATAATTCTGCGATACCACCATCCCGGACTTTCCTTCTATAGGATGATATGGTGAAAAGTAATCTATATAACTTTGTTGTGCATTAACAAAATTAACTATAAAAACTAATAATAATTTTTTCATTAGAAGATTAAGGGAGCTAAAAAGTAAGCAAATATAGTTACTACAAATATTCCAACTATATTTAATGCAAATCCAGCTCGCATCATTGTAGAAATAGTAAACTTACCAGAACCATAAACTATGGCATTTGGCGGTGTAGCAACAGGTAACATAAATGCACAACTAGCTGCCAAACATACAGGTATAGTTAAAGCTACTGGCACAATTCCTATGGCTATAGCTACAGCTGAAAAGACAGGTAGGAAAGTAGCGGTTGTTGCAACATTGCTTGTCATTTCGGTTAAGAAAATAATCATTGAAGCTACAGCAAGTATCAGAATTATAGAAGGAACATTTTCTAAAATAGTTAATCCCTCTCCAATCCATAAACCTAAACCGGTTTGAGAAACTTGGGCACCAAGTGATAATCCTCCTCCAAACAATAATAATAAACCCCAGGGCAATTTAGATGTTGCCTCCCATTGCAATAGACTTTTGTTTTTTTCTGCTGAAGGAATCATAAATAACAAAATTGCAGCAATAATTGCAACGCCAGCATCTTGAAGCTCTATACCTAAATTATCCCTTATAAATTTACTTGATATCCAAAATACAATTGCTAAAAAGAATAATGTTGATACTTTTATTTCATCTTTAGATAAAGGTCCTAACTCATCATACATTCCTTGTAATTTCATTTTTGTTTCAGCTGATGATGAAAAAGATGTTGGAAATATAAATTTAGTAAGAATTATCCATGCAAATATTAGCATTACTGAAGCAACCGGGACTCCTATCTTCATCCAATCTAAAAAACTAATATCAACTCCAAATTGATTATTCATAAACTGAACAAAAACTATATTAGGTGCCGTACCAATAATTGTAGACATACCTCCAATAGTTGCCGCATAAGCTATACCAAGCATTAATGCTGTATCAAAGTATCTTTGTTGTTGATTAGAAATATTTGGTATTGTTTCAGCTACTACCGTACAAACAGCTAAACCTATTGGTAATAACATTAGGGTTGTAGAAGTATTCATTACAAACATACTTACTAAGGCTGCTACTAACATGAAACTGCCTATTAGAGCTGATCCATTAGTTCCCATTAAAATTATCATTTTTAAAGCCATTCTTTTGTGCAGTCCTGATGCTTCTATTCCAAGCGCCAAAATAAAACCACCTAGAAATAGATATATATTTTTATCAGCAAAAGGTGCTGCAGTTTCTTGAAAAGATGATATGCCTAAGATTGGAAATAATGCTAGAGGTATCAAGGCTGTTACAGCTACTGGTATTGCTTCACTAGCCCACCAAATAGCCATTAATAATAGAATTGCTAAAACAAACCATGCAGATTGACTATTAACATAGAAAACTTTCTCTTTAATGTTAAAGTTTTTTTCATCAAGGGAAGATAGACTTTCTGGAATAAAATTAAATAACCCCATAATCAACACAACTGAAAATACAGCTAAGCCTAGAAAGAAACCTTTATTATTTCCAAACATTAATTAACTCTATCATTATGTGCTTCAATAAAAAAGGGAGTCTAAGACTCCCTTTATTTAGTTAAGATATTTTAGAACTTTTTATAGAACTCAACATTATAGTTTTGTCCAAAGTCAGTATGAAGGTCACCCCAGTACATGCCGAATGTTTCATCAGCAAGTGGAGCTCTCTCATCTTCAATATTTTTAACTTGTAATCTAACTCTTAAACCATTATCAAACTTATAGCCTAGAGTTACATTGACCACAGTCATTTCATCTACTGGCCACATTTCTCTAACACCATCAATGGTTTCAACATGAGCTGATTCATAGAATTTAGCCCACTGAGTTCCTGATACAAGAACTTCATATGGTCCATTTCTGTATGTCATCTTCATAGTATATTTATCATCTATTCTTCCGTTAAGATTTAATAGACTATCAATACCTCTAACTGTTGCAAGACCAGAAAGAACGCCATTTGCAGCATCACTTAATCTTCTAGCATCACCACCAGCAGCTTGATTGAAAGTATCGTAATGAACATGCATAACTTTGAAACCAAATTTACCAATATCGGTATCGATGTTATACATTACGCTTGTATCTTTACCTTCAATTGTTCGAGTATCTGTATTTACATAATAGTCATTAACTTTCATTACTTCACCAGCTGGGCAAAGTGTTGCAGGCCATGCAAAGTCATATCCTGCATAAGCTGATCTAACTACATTAGGATTACCAGTACACTCTGTTGGTCCACCTTCTGCTCTAATCAATGTATCTAGAAGGATGGCATTTGTCATACCAAAGATACCGATGGTGTCAGTAGTTTCAATAGACCACTTGTCCATAGTAATTAACAAACCATCAACTGGTTCAATAACAAAACCTATAGATTCATTATCACCTTCTTCAGGTGTTAACCCTTTGTTTCCTTCTGTAACCCTTTGCATTGAATAATTATCTTGGTCTTCGCCTGCAGCATATTGTAATAATGCATCATTAGTTGAAGTGCTTCTTCCTAAGAAGCCTTCATTAACCAAAATCATAGCTGGAGCTCTGAAAGTTTCATTACTTGAATATCTAAACTTAACTTGATCAACTATTTGCCATCCTAATGCTAATTTTGAAACTGTTGCTTTTCCATAATCATTAGAATCTTCCATTCTAAGAGCATATTGCAAATCAATATTATCAGTAATAGGAATCTGTAATTCTGTAAATACTGATGTGGTTACTCTTGATCCGCTTGAGTCTGGAGTGGCGCTTGAATTTACAATGTCAGAAATCAATGGGAAAGTTAAACCTGCTCTTGGGCCAACTGGAACTGTATAAGGAATAGTTCCATTTATTCTTGGATCTCTATCATCTGTATAAGCTTCTTTTCTTATTTCAGTACCAATTAACATTCCTACAGGACCTGCAGGTAATTCATATACATTAGGATTAGTCATTTTAAAATCCCACATTTGTAATGAAGTGGTATTGCCTCTAAGAATATTCAATGTAAATGAACTCTCATCTGAACAGCCTCCTCCGCAAAAAGGGTTATATGCATCAGGTGTAGATTTAGCTAATGCTGCATCTAAAAGAGTCATTGATTGTCTACCATAATTATCTTGTTTTGATTTTGCTTCTGAAAGTACAAAAGCTGTATCCCAATCCCAATCACCCATAGATCCTCTAAAGCCTTGTAAAAGTCTTACAGTAGTTCTATGAGAATGATATCCTCTTGGAGTATCAAATCTATGTCTTGATTTATAAAGACCAAGACCATTGCTGATTTGAGAATCATTTACAAGTTTATTTCCATCTGAATCTACTAATTGATTTAACCAATAGTTTGATAATGGAACAAGGTAAGGCTGAGTACATGTTCCGGTTCTTCCGCAACCACCAGCACCAAGTGTAGTTCCGCCATATAATTGTTGATGAGCTTTAGAATTATAAAGACCCATTTCGGTATATGCTTCAACTCCGCTATCAAGTGTTGTATTTACAAAAACAAATAAATTGTTTCTTTCTAGATCAGGTCGCATCCATCTAGTTTCATTATAGTATGCTCTTAATGAATCAGAATTTGGATTAGTGCTTGTGCTTTCATATAAACAAGTTGGTCCACCTGTGCCTGTCCAAGCACAACCTCCTGTATCAGGTCTTGTATGAAGATAACGATTACCGCCACCTCTCCAAATACCATATTTTGAAGCTGCATTGTTATTTCTCCATGAAGTATCATCCCAAGCAGTTCCATCATAAGCACCTAAACCTGGAGATACTCTTGCATCTTGTGCAAGCCATTTTGGATCTTCATTTCCTCGTATTTCTTCTCTTTGATAATGATCAAAATATAAAGAAATATTTGTATCTCCCATATCCTGACCCCATTGAATACTTACTTTGTTATCTTGAGCTTCCCATTCGCTATATCCAATTGCTTTAAATCTAACATTTAAGCCTACAAAATCTGACTTAAGTACAGTGTTAACAACACCAGCTAATGCGTCAGCTCCATAAATAGCTGAAGCGCCATCTCTTAAAATTTCTATCCGCTCAGCACCATAAACTGGTATAGCATTAGAATTTGTAGTCATTACTGGCATAGACCCACCAAGAATTGGTTCTGTCTGATAACCAGGAGATTGGATTAATCTTCTTCCATTTAATAAAGTTAACGTATTACCTGTTCCGATGTCTCTTAAGTTAAAAGCACCAACGTCACCCCTAGATGCGTTATAACCTCCACTGAATTCATTTTGGTTAAACGTGTTTTGACCAAATTCAGCTATGTTATCTAATAACTCATCTCCTGAATCAATGCCTAATGAATCAATATCATCAGCGGTAATAATTGAAACTGGCAAAGCGCCTGTAATTTTAGCGCCTTTGATTTGAGAACCAACTACAACAACCTCTTCAACATCAGAATTAGCTGATTCAGATGACTCTTGAGCAATGGTAGTTAATGGTAATAGTAATAATAAAGAAAGCAAAAACTTATAATTTTTCATTAAATTCCCCTAATTTTTATAAAAATTGTTAAATACTTAGTCAATTATATGCACTTGAAGCCTAAAAAGTCCAATACTATGGCAAAAAAATATAAGGATTATGAAGTTAGATAACTCAAGATGGAACCTATTCTTTTTAATGATTCTTTTTTTCCAAAAATTTTTAAGGTTAGTCCAATTGAAGGTGATTTTGTTGAACCTGTTAAAGCAATTCTTATTGGTTGATTAACTACTGGAATAGAAAAATCATTTTTTTCTTGATAATTTTTTAGTGCTGCATCTATTTCATTTTCATCCCATTCTTTAATATCTTTAAGTAAATCCTTTACTTCATTTAATATTTTTTGTCCATCACCTCCTAAAAACCTATTTATTGCTTTTTCATCATAGTTTTTAATTTTTCTATAATATGGCACCAAAGATTCTGCAATAGCCTTAAAAGTATTTTCAGAAGACCTCATAGACTCAATAAGTAAATCAACATTATTATGGCTATTTATATCTATTGAAATCAATTCTAGAAAAGACTCTAAATGAGATTTAAAGTCATCTAAGGATAAATTTGCCATATGTTGAGAATTTAACCAATCTAATTTGGTTATATCAAAAATTGCACCGGCTTTTTGTACTTCATTCAAGCTAAAATTTTCTATTAAGTCCTCTAGATAGAAAACTTCATCATCGCCTCTAGACCATCCAAGTCTAGCAAGAGTATTTATGATAGCTGAATCAAGATAACCAGCATCTCGATATTCATCAAGACTTGTAGCTGCATGTCTTTTAGATAATCTTTTTTTATCTGGTCCTAGGACTAATGGCAGATGTGCATATTCTAATTCGGGATACCCTAATGCAGTTTGAATATGGATTTGTCTAGGTGTATTACTTATATGATCTTCACCTCTAACTACTGTCGTTACATTTTGTTCAAAATCATCAACAACATTACATAGATGATAAGTAGGAGTTCCATCACTTCGCAATAAAATTAGGTCATCTAACTCACTATTTTGAAACTTTATTTTGCCCCTGATAATATCATTGACAACAATCTCACCATCTTGAGGAGTTGCTAATCTTAATACCGTGTTCTCAGATTGTTTTAAACCAAGATCTCTGCTTCTTCCGTCATACATTGGCTTTTTCCCAGATGCTATTTGTTCTTTTCGCATCTCATCTAAGGCTTCAGCTGAACAATCACACCAATAGGCATTTCCAGATTTAATTATTTTTTCTGCAGCTTTTATATAGATATCATTCCTTTCTGATTGATTTATTGGTTTTATATCTGGAGAAAGGCCAATTGAAGTAAGGGTGTCTAAAATATTTTTTTCATATTCTTTTGTAGATCTTTCTCTATCTGTATCCTCAATTCTAACTAAAAAAAGTCCATCGTTTTGTTTAGAAAAAACATAATTAAATAAAGCAGTTCTTAAGCCGCCTATATGAAGCGCCCCAGTGGGACTTGGTGCAAATCTTGTAACAACTTTTTTTTTGTTCAAAACTTTCTCCAAATTGTTTCTATTGAATTGTTTTTTTCTATTTCCAATAATTTTTTTTCATGAGAATTTATATCCTCATCAGATGATGTAATTTGTACTAAGCTATCTATATTTTCCATAGAAAAATCATTTAATATATCTTGATTCATAGAATTATTTAATGAGTTATCCTCAGAGAAAAAATCAAACTTAGTTTGTCCTCCTGTAAGAGATAAATAAACATCAGCTAGAATATTTGCATCAAGCATAGCGCCATGGAAGGTTCTGTCATAGTCTGAAATATTGAATCTTGAAGCTAAAGCATCTAATGAGTTTCTTTGTCCTGGGTATTTATCCCTTGCGATAATTAATGAGTCTTCAACCTTACATATATCCTCTATTTTTGGATAATTTGTTGAAACTAGCTGCAATTCATTATTTAAAAACCCAAGGTCGAAAGGTGCATTATGGATAACAAGAGTTGCGCCTTCAATAAATTCTATTAATTCTTCTGCTATTTCTTCAAATGATGGCTTATCCTCTAAGTCTGCATTAGAAATTCCATGCACTTTTATAGCTTCTTCATCTATTAATCTTGAAGGATTTAAATAGGTATGGAAATGGTCTTCAGATTTTTTTCTATCATTTAATAAAACTGCGCCAATCTCTATAACTCTATGTCCTTGTTTTACCTCTAAACCTGTTGTTTCAGTGTCTAAAACTATATATCGTTTGTTCATGATTTAAATATTATCTATTCCTTTATTTGCTAAAGCATCAGCGATTTCATTTTTTTCGTGTCCAGCATGTCCTTTAACCCAATACCATTTAACATTATGTTTTGCTACATATTCGTCTAACTCAATCCATAAATTTTTATTTTTAACATCTTTTTTAGATGCATTTTTCCAATTATTTTTTTTCCAGTTTTCTATCCATAAAGTTATGCCTTGCATTACATATTTAGAATCTGTTGTTATGTTAACTATACAGGGCTCTTTAAGTGCCTTTAAGCCCTCAATAGCTGCTTTTAACTCCATTTTATTATTAGTTGTATTAATTTCTCCCCCAAAATATTCTTTTGAAACGCTTTGGTATTCAATCAATACACCCCAGCCTCCAACTCCGGGATTTCCTCTGCAAGCTCCATCTGTATAAATATTTACTGTTTTCATAAATTTAAATTAGAATTTACATATGTTAACTGTAGAACCAATAAAAGCATTTACTGATAATTATATTTGGTTAGTATCAACTAATGAAGGGTCAATAGTAATTGATCCTGGAGAATCTGAAAATATTCAAAAACTTATTGATAATAAAAATATCAATTTAAAGGGAATTCTAATCACTCACCATCACTATGATCATACAAATGGAATAGATAATTTATTAAAAAAAAATAAATTAGAAGTTTTTGGACCTGAAAATAATATTAATGGAATAAATAACAGGGTATCTAATAAAGATAAAATTTCTATAATTGGATTAGAGTTTGAAGTTATTTCTATGCCCGGTCATACTTTAGATCATATTGGATTTTATTCTTATAATAATAACAATCCAATTTTATTTTGTGGGGATACACTTTTTGCTGGAGGGTGTGGCAGAATTTTTGAAGGAACATATGAGCAAATGTTTGACGCATTAAAAAAGATTTCTAAACTCCCAAATAGCACAAGTATTTATTGTGGTCATGAATATACATTATCAAATTTAAAGTTTGCAATTGAGGTAGACAATAATAATAACGATCTTAAGAACGAATATAATAATGTTTTAAAAAAAGTAGGATCAGATATTCCAACACTGCCTACAACTCTCAAAAAAGAACTTAAGATAAATCCTTTTCTAAAATGTGATGATTTGTCTATACAAAAAAGAATTATAGAAAAATTTGATATCCCATCAAATGAATTAGAAATTTTTACTGCTTTAAGAAAATGGAAAGACAATTTTTAATTAAACCTTTTTTTATTTTTATTTTATTAACTGGTTGTCAGCAAATAGAGGTTGTTAATTCTAATAAAGCCATATCTGATAATAAAAAAATTGAAACTAACATAAATAATATTTCAAATGAAATTAGTGCGTCTTATTTAAATATTTGGCAGTACTTAATTATAAATTCTGAATTTAAAGATGAAATTGTTAATGAACAGGCTCTTCTATATATGAATAGGCATATTAAAGATATAAACAAATTTACTGAATACTTGAATGACTCATATTATTTTATATATTTTGTAATAGCTGAATTAGAAAAAGCCAACCTTCCTCTTGAGTTTGCATTGCTTCCTTATATTGAAAGTAATTACGATCCTTTTTCAATTTCTTCATCAGGTGCTGTTGGTATTTGGCAGTTTATGCCAAGAACAGGCAGATTATATGAGCTTGAAAAAACTTGGTGGAATGAAGATAGACATGACCCATTTGAATCAACAATCGCTGCAGTAAGTTATTTAAAATACTTATATAAAAGATTTGATGAAGATATATATCTAACGCTTGCTGCATATAATGCTGGACCGTCTTTATTGGATAGAAGAATAAATAGAAATAAAAGACGAGGCCTAGATATAGATTTTTGGTCTCTTGATCTTCCAACTCAAACAAAAAATTATGTTCCAAAATTTATTGCTCTTAAAGAACTTGTTTTTAATTCTGAAAAATATGGAATAAAACTTCCATATATTCCAAATAAGGCTGTTGTAAAAAGAATATCAATTCCAGGTCAAGTAGAAATAATAACCTTAAGTGAATATATAGGAATTAAACCTGAACTTATTTATAAATTAAATGCTGGTTATACAAAATGGGCTTCTGCTCCAGAAGATGAAAGTATTTTTTATATACCATATGAAAAATACGAATTATTTAAAAATAGCCAAAATCCATTCGGACAACCAAATGAAATTAATTGGATTTCACATACAATTAAGAAGGGAGACAATCTTTGGTCTTTAGCATCAAAATATGACACTGAAGTAAAAATTATTAAGGAAATAAATTATCTTAAGACTGACTTCTTATCAATCGGATCAACATTATTAATACCTTTAGGTAAAACTGAGTCTAATAAGTTTATACCATATGAAATTTATATAGTTTCTGAAGGTGACACATTATGGAAATTAGCAAAAAAATATAATTTAGAAGTTAAAGATCTTGCAACAATGAATTCAATTAGTGAAAACTCTTATTTATATTTAGGACAGCAATTAACAATTGGTAATAAGAATATTTATAGAAATATTGAGTCGAAAAAAAGGACTATTCTATATTCAGTAAAGCAAGGTGATAATTTATATAAAATATCTGAGTTATTTGATGTAAGTATTAAAAGCATTAAAGAGATAAATGAAATGAAAGATAATGTTTTAATGCCGGGTGAAATTATTAAAGTAGCAATTAAAGCTTTTTAGCTATCAGATGTTTTTGGATCTAATGCGTCTCTCAAACCATCTCCAAAAAAGTTAAGTGCAAATAAAGTTATTGTGAATGTAATGCCTGGGTAAACTAGAAGCCAGCTATATTCTTCCATTGATTCAACACCATCTTTAATTAAAGTGCCCCAGCTACTCATAGGTGGTTGTATTCCCAAACCAAGAAAACTTAGAAAACCTTCAAGCAGCATAACTTGAGGGATTGTTAAAGTAGCATAAACCGCTATTGGTCGTAATATATTAGGCAATAAGTGTCTTCTAAACATAGCAATATTACTAACACCCATCGCTTGAGCTGCTAAGACAAATTCTTGATTCTTAAGCCCTATAACTTGTCCTCTAACAATTCTAGCCATAGTTAACCATTCAACAGCGCCAATAGCACCAAATAACAGCCAAAGGTTTCTGCCAAAAATAACCATTAATAAAATAATAAATATTATAAATGGTAGGCCATATAAGACATCTACTATTCGCATCATAATTGAATCAACTCTTCCACCAAAATATCCAGCAATTATCCCCCAAGATACTCCTATAATTAATGCAACGCCTGTTGCAACAAAGCCAACTAATAAAGAAATTCTTGCTCCATATAAAATTCTACTTAATAAATCTCTACCTAAAACATCTGTTCCCAATAAGTGGTCTGCTGATGGCGGACTTGCTCCAAGATTAAGATCTTGGTATGAATATGAATATGGTGCTATCAAAGGTGCTAATATGGCACAAATTATTAATACAATTAATATACAACCACCAAACATTGCTGCTTTATTTCTTGTTAGTCTATATAAGGCATCTGACCAAAGAGAGCTATTATTCATTATAAATCTCTTGATCTTGGATTTAGCCATAATGATGCTAAATCAGACAATAGGTTAAAAAATACAATCATTGCAGAAAAGAATATGGTTGTACCTAAAATCATTGTGTAATCTCTATTAAATGCTGCCTCAACATAAAATCTTCCAAGTCCTGGGATCTGAAAAATAGTTTCAACTACGAAAGAACCAGCTAGAAGACCAGCAACAGCTGGCCCTAGAAACGAAACGACCGGAATTAGACCTCCTTGCATAGCATGTTTGATAACAACCATTCTTTCAGTTAATCCTTTTGCTCTAGCAGTTCTAATAAAATCTTGATTAAGAACTTCTAACATTCCTCCTCTACTCAGCCTTGCTATATATGCTGCATAGGCAAACCCTAATGTAATTGAGGGTAATATTTTATCTCCATTTAATTGTCCCCATCCTGATACAGGCAATATTTCTAAATTAATACCAAATATTAAAACTAATAAAGGGCCCATCAAAAATGTTGGTACGCATATTCCTATCATTGCTACAGCCATTGGAATAAAATCTAAAAATGTATTTCTTTTTAGAGCAGCTATAACACCAGAGAAAACACCAAGAAAAAGAGCTATAAGTATTGCATAAAAAGCTAACTCAAATGTTATTGGTAATCCAGTTGCAATCATTTCAGTAACAGATCTCCCAGGAAATCTAAATGATGGTCCAAGATCTCCCTGTACTAATCCAGACATATAATCTATATATTGCTCCCAATTAGAAGCATCTAAGTTATATGCTTCATTTAAATTTTTCAGCACCTGCGGCGATACAGCTCTATCAGCATCAAATGGACCGCCTGGCGCTGCTTTAATTAAGAAAAAGGTAATACTTGCAACTGCAAATAAAACAGGAATTGCTAATAAAATTCTTTTAAAAAAAATCGCTAACATGCGAAACTAGTCTCTTTCTAAATATATATATTTAGGATGGTGATGATCTAAGATATGAGGATAATATCCTTTTACATCTGGTGATAATTGGTAAGACCTTACATAAGTATATAGAGGTATTATAGGCATATTTTCTATTAGTATTCTCTCAGCTCTATTCAGCAATTCATAACGTTTAGCTTGATCATTAATAGAGTTTGCTTCTTCAACTAATTTATCGTATTCGTAATCATCCCAACCTGTCTTATTGTTTCCTCTATTGGGTCTCATTAAATCTAAGAATGTATTTGGATCTTCATAATCACCAATCCATCCAGCTCTAGATACTTGAAAGTCGCCAACCATTTCTCTACTTAAATAAACTTTCCAATCCTGATTAACTAACTCTACCTCAATACCAAGGTTTTGTTGCCACATTTGCTGAATAGCTAAAGCAATCTTTCTGTGATCTTCATTTGTATTAAATAAAATTTCAAGTTTAGGAAATGGATTATCATCTGAGTAACCTGCTTCAGCCAAAAGCTGTCTTCCTAATTTTGGATCAAAAGGAATTTCAGTATCAGGCTGATAACCATTTGATCCAGGAGGTGTAAATGAGTATGCTGGAATTTGACCACATTTTGTTACTTTTTCAACCAAAAGCTTTCTATCAATTGAATACGCTAAAGCTTTTCTCACCTTAACATCATTCAAATAAGGATTATTTATATTTAATCTATAAAAGTATTGGCCCATATATGGATCTATACGTAAATTAGGATTATTTTCTTCAATGTAAATAGAGCATTTTTGAGATGGCAATGTAGATGTGAGATGAAGTTGGCCTGCTCTAAACATCCTATCCTCTGTCATAACATTTGAAACTGGATAAAAATGTATTTCGTTTAATTTAACTTTTGAAGCATCCCAATAATTTATATTTTTTTCTACAACAATTTTGCTATTAAGTTCCCATGACTTCAGTTTAAATGGTCCATTACAAACAAAATTTCCAGGTCTGGTCCATTCACCATTTCTATCATCAATCTCACCATACTTCAAAACAGTATCTTTATGAACTGGCCATGTGCTGTAATGACTTAATAATCCTAAGAAAAATGGAGTTGAACTCTTTAAAGTTACTTTTAAAGTGTAGTTATCAATTGCTTTGATACCAACTTCATTAAAATCATCTGTTAACCCATTATGGTAATCTGATGCTCCAACTAAATAATAGAGCATATCTGGGTATTGAGATCCAAGACTAGCAGTTAATATCCTTTTCCAAGACCATATAAAATCTTCTGAAGTAACTGGTTCACCATTGGACCATTTTGCATTTTTATTTAAATAAAAAATATATTCTTTACCATCTTCACTGATGTCCCAAGACTCTGCTGCACCTGGTTGGCTTGGTCCACCTTTTGGATGTTCAGTTGTTAAACCTTCGCAAAGAGATATCAAAAGATGATGTTCAGGAACGCCTGTAACAATATGTGGATCTAAACCTTGAGGCTCTGAGCCATTTCCAAAATGAAAAATTTGATTTTCTAGACCAGAGTCAACCGGTGATACATTGCTTGAACAATTTGATAATAATAAAAATAAAACTGGCAATGTTAATAAATATTTATTCATAGTTATATATCTCATGCTTATAAAAGTAGATTATCTAATTTTACTTTAGCCTGTTGAAAAATATCTTCATTAATAATGTTTGATATATGGTTAGAAATATTTTCATCAGCAAAAGTTTGATATTGATCTAAAATTTCATTAATTTCTTCTTCTGATGGTTTTTTAAAACTTTTAATATTTATAGTATATTTGTCACCATTATTGGCATTGACTGAAATAATTTCTCCAGACACTTCATTAAAAATATTTGTTAATACTTCTCTTGGTAAAAGAGATGAATATCTTTTTACATTAACAAAGTTGTCATTAGATAAATATTCATATGAATTAATAAAATCTAATTTATCTGATTCATTCTCTATTGAATTTAATTCAATATCCATTAATGCAATCTTTTCTAATGCTTTAGTTTCTGTTAAAGAATTTTCTACTTCATCTTTTACATCATCATATGGCTTTAAACTAGGACTAACGATTGTGTTTATAGACATCAAAAGAATAACATCACCTAATTCTATTGTATAAACTTCATTAGTTACCGTTTCTAATGAAAATAAATAATCTTTAATCTGGGGATCATCAATTGAGAAATTAAAATCATTAACTGAATAATAACTTGAGGTTTCTATATTTTTTGATAAATCTATAGCTATTTCAGCCAAAGAAGCATTATTATAAATCATTTCTTCTAAATCATTAAAATCATCTTGCATAAGCGCAAAAGATTCTGTTTGTATTAACTCATTCTTTAATTGATCTTTAACCTGCTCTTCTGGAGGTGCTTCTTGGACATTAATCTCAGTAATTTTTAATATATGAAAAGTATCATCTAGTTCAATAATTTTACTAGTTTCATTAAGAGCTAAATTTTCAATTGCGTCCTCAAACTCTATTGGAAAGACATCTTGTTGAAAATATTCTAAATCGCCACCATCTTCCTTGGTAACAATATCTTCACTATATTGACTGGCTAATTTACTAAAATCCTCGCCAGTTAATAATAAGCTGTTTACATTATTAATAGCATCATATGCTATGTCTCTTGATTCATAATTATTTTTTTCAATCATGATATGAGCTATTCTAATTTGCGCACTCTCCTCATACCTTATTAAATACTCTTCGTATGAATTTTTAATATAATCCTCAGGCACATTCACTTTTGATTCATAGTCTGTTTGATCTAATATCAAATAAGAAAAGTTTCTTTTTTCTTCTGAATAAAATTTAATGCTATTGTTATTGTAATAATCGGTTAACTCTTCAACAGTATTAATAATTTCATTTTTTAATCCATCAAAACTAATTTTAGTGAATTTAATGTCTGAAGTTTGCTCTAACAGACTAACTAATTTATATATTTCTTTTTGGGTAACAAAGTTTTCAGTTACTATAGAATTTCTAAATACCTCTGATGCATACATATCTGTAATTAAATCTACATAACCATCTTTGGTGTAACCGTTTGAATTAACTTGTGCTTCATAAACATCTTCATTAAAAACACCTTCTATTTGAAATTGTGGTGTTTGAATAATACTTTTTTTAGCTTCTTCTATAGAAGTATCATTAATAAATCCCAGAGATCTTGCTTGTGATAATAGAACTTTTTGAGAAATTAATTCTTGCTTAATAAGCGCACCTTTAGTTTCTTCATCTAATACATCAAATTCAAAATCTTCACCGTAAATACTCTTAAGTCTTGAGATTGCTGTATTTGTAGCCATATTTAAATCTGCTTCGGTTACTTCTTCTCCATTAATTGTTCCAAATGAGCCTGTAAAAACAGTAGACAATGATGAAGTGCCTAAAAAAACAAATGGTAAAGCGCAAACTAATACAACTGCAATTAGCCTAGGTCCTGTAAGAAAATTTCTAAGTGAATTCATCATAGTGACGATATTATAGAATAAAAAAAAGGGTGCGTAAGCACCCCTTTTAATATCTTAAAACTTTTTAACTGTTTTTTACTGTGTCTTTAAGACCTTTACCGGCTTTAAAGCCTGGGACTTTAGTAGCAGGAATATGCATTGAAGCACCTGTTTGAGGATTTCTTCCTTCTCTAGCAGCTCTATGTCTTACTGAAAACGTTCCAAATCCTACAAGCGCAACTGAATCGCCATTTCCTAATGCACCTGAAATTCCATCTAAAACTGCATCCACAGCTCTGCCTGCGTCGGCTTTTGACATGTCAGCACCGCTTGATACTACATCCACTAAATCTGATTTATTCATATTTAAAACTCCTCTGTAATAAATTATTTATTAAATACCCCTCTATGAAAAGCTTTTTAAGGGTAAAAGTCAAGTAAATAAAGGGTTTTAGTGAGTTTGTTTATTTGTATTTTTTGGTATATTTTTTGTTTTTCTTGATTTAATTTTTTTTGAGTCAGGTGTAGGCTCTTCAACTAGAGCAGCTGAAATTACTTCATCAATCCATTCAACAGGAATTATATTTAAAGATTTTGTTATTTGATTAGGTATCTCTTCCAGATCTGGTTCGTTCTCTTTGGGAATGATTACATTTTTTATACCACCTCTTTTTGCAGCTAACAATTTTTCTTTTAATCCACCTATTTTTAATATTTGGCCTCTTAGAGTTATCTCACCAGTCATTGCAGTATCTGCTCTTACTGGAATACCTGTAAAGATTGATATAAGTGAAATAGCCATTGCTCCACCTGCACTAGGGCCATCTTTTGGTGTTGCACCTTCTGGTACATGAATATGGATATCAAATTTTTCATAAAAATTTGCCTTTATTCCAAGAGACTCTGCTCTTGACCTAACCACAGTTAGAGCAGCCTGAATAGACTCTTGCATTACATCACCTAGTGATCCTGTTTTTATAACTCGCCCTTTACCATCTATATGAGATGCTTCAATGGTTAAAAGCTCTCCGCCTACTTCTGTCCAAGCTAGGCCAGTAACCTGTCCAACCGCATTATCTTTTTCGGCAATACCATACTTAAATTTTTTGACGCCAGAAAACTTCTTTAAATTTTTTGATGAAATGGTCGTTGCGCTTTTAGTAGTACTTTGATTATTTATTAATCTTTCTTTTACTACTTTTCTTAAAATCTTAGATATTTGTCTTTCAAGACCTCTTCCTCCAGCCTCTCTTGTGTAATATCTTATTAACGAGAGAATTACATCTTTATTAAATTTTATTTCATTTTCTTTCAAACCATTTCTTTCCATTTGTTTAGGTAAAAGATATTTACTAGCAATATTTATTTTTTCATCTTCGATATAACCAGGAATTCTAATAATTTCCATTCTATCTAATAGAGGGGATGGGATATTTAAACTATTTGCTGTACAAACAAACATTACCTCAGACAAGTCATAATCTACCTCAAGATAATGATCGCTAAAAGTATTATTTTGTTCAGGATCAAGCACCTCTAATAATGCCGATGAAGGATCTCCTCTATGATCCATTCCAATTTTATCAATTTCATCAAGTAAAAATAATGGATTTTTTACTCCTACTTTACTTAATTTTTGAATAATTCTTCCAGGCATAGAGCCTATATATGTTCTTCTATGGCCTCTGATTTCTGATTCATCTCTTACTCCTCCAAGTGACATTCGAACAAACTTTCTATTTGTAGCCCTTGCTATAGACTCACCTAGTGATGTTTTTCCAACACCCGGAGGTCCAACTAGACATAATACAGGAGCTTTCATAGACTTTACCCTTTTCTGTACCGCAAGGTATTCAACAATTCTTTCTTTAACTTCTTCAAGACCATAATGATCTTTTTCAAGAATCTCCATAGATGTTTTTATATCAGACCTAATTTTTGATTTCTTTTTCCATGGAACATCAACTAAACAATCAAGATATGTTCTAACTACAGATGCCTCAGCTGATGAAGGTGCCATATGTTTAAATTTTGCTAATTCTGTCTTTGCTTTTTTTAAAGCTTCTTTTGTCATCCCAACTTCATGAATTTTTTTCTCTAAATTTTCTAACTCATCGCCCTCATCTCCAATTTCACCTAACTCTTTTTGAGCAGCTTTTATTTGTTCATTTAAATAATACTCACGTTGAGATTTTTCCATTTGTTTTTTAACTCTGTCTCTAACTGTTTTTTCTACATCTACGACATCAAGTTGAGATTCGATAAGTGTCAAAACTTTTTCTGCCTTATCCTTTAAATCAATAATTTCCAGAATTTCTTGTTTTTTAGTATTTTCTATCGGAAGATGGCCCGTAATTGTATCTATCAATCTAGAAAGATCATCCAATGAATCTACAGTTGAGACAATTTCAGGCGGTATTCTTTTAGTGATGCTAATATAATCTTCAAACTTTGCTTTAATAAGTCTCACTAAGTTTGAGCTCTCTTTTTCTTTTATAGGTGAATCAGACTTCTCAATCACTCTTGCTACAGTATATGAATCTTTTTCTATTAATTTTTCAATCGAACATCTTTTATAACCCTCAACTAAGACCTTCATAGTCCCATCCGGAAGTTTAATTAATTGAAGTAAATTGCTAATTGATGCGAATGAATATAGATCAGAATTTTTAGGATCTTCTAGTGAGGGATCTTTTTGACTAACTAAAACAAGTTTTTTATTAGAAGACATAGAAACATTTAATGCTTCAATAGATTTAGGCCTTCCTACAAAAAGAGTTGTTACTATTCCGGGGAAAACAACAACATCTCTTAATGGAATTAATGGTAAATCAGATTTAATTTCACTCATTAATCCAATATAAGGTTAATTATATAAATATCAATTGCCAGAGGATGTTTTTTTAGATTTAGTTTTTAAAAGTTTTATAGGTTCAGTTTTTGATTTTACAGTTTTTTCATCAATAATAACTTTTTCTAAATTATCATTAGGTAAGCCAAACATTGTTTCCATAAGTAATTCTTCCATAATAGATCTAAGACCCCTAGCACCAGTCTTTCTTTTTATGGCCTGCTTAGCAATCTCCTTTAAAGCTTCATCCCTAAATGAAAGTTCAACATTATCTATATCAAATAAATGTTTATACTGATTTACTAAAGCATTTTTTGGTTCTTTTAATATCCTTACTAAGGCATTTTCATCCAATTCATGCAGATTTGAAATAACAGGCAAACGCCCAACAAATTCAGGAATTAATCCATATTTTACTAAATCTTCTGGTTCTAAATTATCAATATTCTTATTAAGCGGTTTAATATTTGATTTTTTATCTACATCTGCGCTAAATCCAATACCTGCTTTATTTGTTCTTTGATCAATTACCTTATCTAACCCAGAAAATGCACCTCCACAAATAAATAAGATATTAGATGTATCGATTTGAATAAATTCTTGCTGAGGATGTTTTCTCCCTCCTTGAGGTGGAATTGACGCAACCGTTCCTTCAATTAACTTTAATAAAGCCTGTTGAACTCCTTCTCCTGAAACATCTCTTGTGATGGATGGATTATCTGATTTTCTTGCAATTTTATCTATTTCATCAATGTAAACAATTCCTAATTCAGCTTTCTCTGGATCATAATCAGCATTTTGAAGAAGTTTTTGTATTATATTTTCCACATCTTCTCCAACATAACCGGCCTCTGTTAAAGTTGTTGCATCTGCAATCGTAAACGGAACATTTAATATTTTAGCTAAGGTTTGTGCTAAAAGAGTTTTACCACTACCTGTTGGGCCTAAAAGTAATACATTGCTCTTTTGAAGTTCAATATTATTTTTAGATTTAATTTTTTTTAATCTTTTATAGTGATTATAAACAGCAACCGAAAGTACTTTTTTAGCTTTTTCCTGACCAATAACATAATCATCGAGACTATTGTATATTTCTAAAGGAGAGAGAAGATGATCATAAGGTAAATCATCATTCTTAATCTCTTCTTCAATAATATCATTACATAGGTCAACACATTCGTTACAAATATATACGCTTGGTCCAGCTATTAACTTCTTTACTTCATCTTGAACTTTTCCGCAAAAAGAACAATGTAATTTATCTTTTGATATTTCTTTGCTCATATTTTACTTTCTCTGTTCCAATATGCTATCCACAATCCCATAAGATTTTGCTGCATTAGCATCTAAAAAATTATCTCTGTCAGTATCTTTTTCAATTTGTTTTATTGAGTGCCCTGTATGTTTTGCAAGAATTTCATTAACTATTTTTTTCATATGTATTATTTCTTTAGCATGTATCTCAAAATCAGATGCTTGACCTTGAAATCCTCCTAAAGGTTGATGAATCATTATCCTTGAATTAGGTAAAGCAAATCTTTTCTTTTTATCTCCTCCAGCTAATAACAATGCTCCCATACTGGCAGCCTGGCCAATACACATAGTTGAAATAGATGGAGTAATAAATTGCATAGTGTCATAAATTGCTAACCCAGCTGAAATACTTCCACCAGGTGAATTAATATATATAGAGATATCCTTTTCTGGATTCTCAGATTCTAAAAATAATAATTGTGCTACGACCAAATTAGAAATGTAATCATCTATAGCGCCTGAAAGAAATATAACTCTTTCTTTAAGCAGTCTTGAGTAAATATCAAATGATCTCTCCCCTCTAGGAGTCTGTTCTATGACCATTGGTATAAGAGCTGAATTAATATCTGTCATTTTTATTTATATTTATTTATTTGCTAATTCTGAAAATTTTATCACTTTCTTCTTTGATTTAAGTGCATTTTTTAATTTTTCAACTAATTTTTCTTCTAATACAACCATTCTAAACTGTTCTAATTGCTGCGGCTGACCTTCAATCCACTTTTTATATTGTTCAGGATCTTTGTACCTTTTTGATTCTTCATCAATAAAATTATCAATTTCTTCTTTTTGAATTGTAATTTCAAAATATTTTATTAATTCAGCAAACAATAAGTCTAACCTTACTCTTTTTTCTGCTTTTTCATAGAAAGTATCAATTGGGAACAAATCATCTCCTGCATTTTCTTCAGTTTGACCAATTCTCATTAGTGCATCTTTTCGCATTAAATTCGCTTGTTCTTGAACGGTAGAATTTGGTACCTTAAAAGAGTTAGTTTTCAATAAGGCTTCATAAATAGATTCTTTTGTTAATTCTTTTTCTTGTATTTCAACCTCATTTTGCATTCTTTTATTAATCTCTCCTCTAAATTCAGACTTATCTTTAATTTCCATTTGAAGTTTGTTAAATAAATCTTCATCAATATTTGCTTCAGTATTTTCTTGAATGGTTTTTAAATCAATTTCAAATATGACATCAACCCCTGCAAGATCTTTTTTAAAATAATCTTCTGGGAATTTGCATTCAACATTAAATTTGGATAATTTCTTTCCAATAATTCCATCTTCAAAACCGGGTATCATTGATTTACTTCCTAGAATGAGCTTAAAGTCTTTTGAAGAATTGCCTTCAAATTCTTCACCGTTAATTTTACCTAAAAAATCTATAGTAACTTGATCATCTAATTTTGCTTCTCTTGATACATCACTCCAAGACCCATACCTTTTTTTAATATCAGAAATTGCTAAATCAATATCATTATCTTCAATCTCTATAGCGTACTCTTCATGACTACCCCATCTAGAGATTTTAGGTTTAATATCAGGGAATACCTCAATAATTGCAGAATAAGTTATAGGTTTTTTTGAATCTTCCATATCAATAGATACTTGAGGGGAGCATGCTGGTCTTATATTATTTTCTGAAATAGCCTTTGGGTATGTTTCTTGAATAAGCTCATTTACAACTTCTGCATGAATAGATTGTCCATACCTTTGTTCTAATACATCATTAGGAACATTCCCTTTTCTAAATCCATCAATTTTTGCTTTGGATTTAATATTTTTAATCTTTAATTTAAATTTAGTATCATAATCTTCAACATCTGCCGATATCGTTATCTTTCTTTCTAAATCTTTTAGTTTCTTTATTTTTACTTTCATTATTAATGTTTTATATTATTTATATTTTCTTAATTGGGGCGAGCGATGGGGTTCGAACCCACGGCCTCCGGAGCCACAATCCAGCGCTCTAACCAACTGAGCTACGCCCGCCATAAGACCAGCTATTATAGTT
>MDSV01116551.1_pt1 | contig 27130 bp, 32 predicted proteins | sample 810851 | NCBI WGS metagenome assembly MDSV01 (sample SAMN05326640, study PRJNA326480) | marine metagenome | isolation source: seawater | place: Atlantic Ocean: North East | collected 2012 | reverse complement strand
GTAAAGATGGATCTTCACTTGGGGCAATAATAGAGATTAGAGCCTCAGGAATTCCAGCCGGACTTGGTGAGCCAATTTATGATAAATTAGACTCAGACATTGCTAAGGCTCTAATGACAATCAATGCTGTTAAAGGGGTCGAGATAGGTAATGGATTTAATAGCGTAAATGAAAATGGAAAGACTAATGTAGATGAAATGATTATTAAAGATGGCAAACCGTCATTTTTAAGCAATAATAATGGAGGAATTCTTGGAGGTATTAGCTCTGGGCAAGAAATAATTGCTCGTTTTGTGGTAAAGCCAACGAGTTCAATTCTTGCTGAAAGAAGAACTATTGATGTAGATTTTAATGAAACTTCAATATCAACTAAAGGTCGTCATGACCCATGTGTAGGCATAAGAGCTGTCCCAGTTGGAGAGGCAATGCTGGCTTCAACTCTTGCAGATCACTGTCTTCGCTATTTATGATATTCAGCTGTTATTAAAAATTCTATGTTTCCCTTAGGTCCTTTAATCGGACTCTGAATAATGCTTAAAACATAACAATTACAATGAGTTTTAAACCAAGAACTTATTTCATTACAAATTCTTTCATGAATTTTACTATCTCTTACAACACCTCGCTTTGTTTCATTTTTATTTGACTCAAATTGAGGCTTAATCAGTGTAATAATTGTACTTCCATTTTTTAATAAATTTAAATTTGGCTCAATAACTTTTTTTAGACTAATAAAACTAACATCACACACCATTATTTCTACTAATTCATCAATCATATCTTTTTCTAAATATCTCGCATTAGTTTTTTCTAAACTTATAACTTTAGAGTTATTTTTAAGTTTTTCATGAAGCTGATTTGTACCTACGTCGACTGCATATACTTTTTTTGCTCCTCTTTGAATTAGCACGTCTGTAAATCCTCCTGTTGAAGAACCTAAATCAATACAAATTTTGTCTTTCACTTGAATATTATTTTTATCAAGTGCTTTAATAAGTTTTGTTGAACCTCTAGAAACCCAATTTGATCCTAAATTTTTTATTTCAATTAAACTATAAGGCTTGATATTATATCCACTTTTATCAATTTTTATTCCATCAACAAAAACTTGACCAGCCATTATCATAGATTGAGCTTTGGATTTAGATTCAGCCAAATTCCTAGTAAAAAGTATTTGATCTAATCTTTGCTTTTTTGAAATCAATTTTTTATATTTTTATTATATGATTGAAAATCTATTATATTGTCTTGAAAAAATTTAATAATTTTTTTAGCTATAGAATTTGCATCCATACCTATTTCTTCGTACTGATCCTCTGGTGATTGATGCGCAATAAATCTATCTGGGAAATATATATTATTTATTTTAGTAGATGTAGGTTTTATTCTTTCATTATGAATATAATTCAAAACTGTTGAGCCAAAGCCACCACTTGAACCCTCTTCTATTGTTATTAAGTATTTATGATTATCTAATAAATTATCTATTAAATCTTTATCAATTGGTTTTGCAAATCTAGCATCAGCTAAAGTAGGGAAAATATTATGCTTATTAAGTAACTTTATTGACTCTTCACAAGTTTGCATTCTAGTACCTAAATTTAATATTGCAACATCATTACCTTCTTTAATAATAACTCCTTTTCCTATCTCTAGAGCATCATAATTGATGTTATTTAAATTAATTTCTCCAGTACCTCTTGGATATCTAAATGCGGAAGGTCTGTCATCTATCAACACGGAGGTATTGATCATTCTTATTAATTCATTTTGGTTACTAGGAGCCATGATCACAAAATTAGGAAGTGTTGATAAATAAGTTATATCAAATGAACCTGCATGAGTGGGTCCATCTGCACCGACTTGACCAGCACGATCAATAGCAAATCTTACAGATAATTTTTGTAATGCAACATCATGAACTATCTGATCATAAGCACGCTGAAGAAATGTTGAATATATAGCAACAAATGGTTTAAAACCCTCAGTAGCTAAGCCAGCTGCCATAGTAACTGCATGTTGCTCAGCAATTCCAACATCAAATAATCTATTTGGATGATAAGAATTAAAGATATCTAAACCTGTTCCACTCATCATTGCTGCAGTTATACCAACAATTTTTTCATCACTTTCAGCGGCTTTTGATAAAGTTTCACCAAATACTGATGAATAAGATTTTTTATTTGATAAACTTAGAGATTGACCAGTTTTCAAATCAAATTTATTAACACCGTGAAATTTATCATCAGATTTTTCAGCAGGTTCATACCCCTTACCTTTTTTAGTAATGCAGTGAAGAAATATAGGTTTATCTACATTTGTTTTTTTTATATTCTCTAAAACAGGAACTAATGTTTGTATATCATGGCCGTCAATTGGGCCAAGATAATAAAAACCCAGCTCTTCAAATAAAGTACCTCCACTAACCAGTCCTTTTGAGTATTCTTCTGCTTTGTATAAAGTTTTAGATACTGACGTTGGGAGTTTTGCTGATATTTTTTTTAATAGACTCCTGACATTTGTATATTGTTTGGAGGAGAGTAATTTTGTTAGATAATTGCTCATGGCTCCAACTGGACGATCAATTGACATTTCGTTATCATTTAAAATAACAATCATTTGTTTATTTGTAGCACCAACATTATTTAACGCCTCATAAGCCATACCTGCACTTAAAGCACCGTCCCCTATTACACATATGATATTTGCATTATCTTTATTTAAATCTTTTGCAATTTTCATCCCCATTCCTGCAGAAATTGAAGTGGAACTATGGGCAGTTCCGAAAGGGTCATATTCACTTTCACTTCTTTTTACAAAACCATAAAGACCATTTTTTTGTCTTAAAGTTTCAATCTTATTTTTTCTTCCTGTTAATATTTTATGAGGATATGTTTGATGACCAACATCCCAAATAAGTCTATCTCTTGGTGTATTAAAAACATAATGTAGAGCAACAGTTAATTCAACTACACCCAAACCAGCTCCTAAATGACCTCCTGTTTTTGATACAGTTTCAATCGTTTTGTTTCTAAGTTCTTCAGATATATCTTCTAGTTGATGTAAAGAAAAACTTCTTAGATCTGAGGGGAAATTTATTTTATCTAATAAGTTATTAGACATAAAATTATAAGTCTTCTTTTAAAACTTTATTATCTTCAATTTTAATTTTTTTTATCTGCATTTCAATATCTTTAAGTTTATTATCACAAATTTTTTTAATTTTCATACCTTCTTCATATAACTTAACAGAGTCTTCCAAACCTATGTTACCTGATTCTAGCTTATCAACAATTGACTCAAGTTTTTTTAAATTAGACTCAAAATTATTATCTTTTTCTCTACTCATATTATCTACCTATTTTTGATATGATCTTATTTTGATCTAAATTATATATAAATAAAGTTAGCTGGTCATTATCAGAAATAACTAATATAAGATTTTTTTCATTAATTATTTTTATATCTTTAATTTTCTGTGAATTGTTCAAATTTAAGGAATAATTGCTTGTTTGTTCTTTGAGTGAAACTTGAGTATTTGAAATTTTTGAATACAATCCATATAATAGGAATGCAAAACAAATAAATATCAATATTGCTAAAAAGATAACTGTAAATTTCAAAAAATTATTAGTCATGAATGAAACCTATAATCACAAAGTAAATATAAATAAAGAACTAAGTTCAATTAGGTTAGATAAGGTTTTAACTAGAAAACTTGAAAAATATTCACGCATGCAAATAAAAATGTTGATTAAAAATGGAAATGTACAGCTGAATAAACAACTTATTCTTGATCCATCTTATTTAGTTCGAGAAAATGATAAGTTTGAGATATCAATAATTCAACCAACTGAAATCAAATATACAGGTGAAGATATACACTTAGATGTAATCTATGAGGATAATGATTTATTGGTCATTAATAAACAGGCTAATCTAGTTACACATCCTGCACCCGGAAATGAAACAGGTACCTTAGTTCAAGCATTAATTCATCATTCAGAAAATAAACTGAGTGATATAAATGGAGTCAACAGACCTGGTATCGTTCATAGACTTGATAAAAATACTAGTGGTATAATGGTAATTGCTAAAAATAACTTTACTCACATTAATTTAGCAAATCAATTTAAACAACATACAATAACTAGAAAATATCAAGCCATTACTTGGGGGGTGCCTTCAAATCAAATAATAGAAGGCTATATTGAGAGGCACAGGGTGAATAGAAAAAAAATGAGTTTGAATAACCAAAAAAAAGGAAAATTTTCTAGAACAAAAATTAAGTTGATTAAATCTTTTCAAAACGCTTCTTTAATTGAATGTACACTTGATACTGGTAGAACACATCAGATAAGACTACACTTAACATCAATTGATGCTCCTATTGTTGGTGATGAAGTTTATGGAAAAAATAGGATTAATAAACATAGTTTAGATAAAAAATATTTTAATAAATTTCTTATTTTAAAAAATTTTTCAAGACAGGCTCTACACGCCACACATTTAGGTTTCTTTCACCCTACTTTAGAGAAAAATATCGAATTTAATGTCAAATTACCTACAGATATGGAGAATTTATTAGATTTATTATTAAAATATTAATTTAGATTTAGAAATATGATATACGCAGGCATGCAATTACCAGTACTTTCATCTGAAGGAAATTTGTCAATTTACCTTCAAGAAATTAAAAAATTTCCAATTTTAACTGCTGAAGAAGAATACATGTTAGCTAAAAGATATAAAGAACATGGGGATGCGAAAGCGGCTCATAAACTAGTAACAAGTCATTTACGTTTAGTTGCAAAGATTGCAATGGGGTACCGTGGTTATGGACTGCCAGTTACTGATCTTATTTCAGAGGGTAATGTTGGAATAATGCAGGCAGTTAAAAAGTTTGATCCTGAAAGAGGATTTAGACTTGCTACATACGCAATGTGGTGGATAAGAGCACAAATTCAAGAATATGTTTTACATACTTGGTCATTAGTAAAAATAGGAACTACTGCAGCTCAAAAAAAATTATTTTTTAATTTAAAAAAACTTAAAAACCAGCTTAGCTCAATAGATTCAGGTAATTTATCTCCTGAAAATGCTCGTGAAATTGCAGCTCGATTAAATGTCAAAGAAGCTGAAGTTTTAGATATGGACAACAGATTATTTTCAGGAGATCAATCTTTAAATGTTAAGGTTGGAGAAGAAGGTGATGCTGAGTGGCAAGATATGTTAGTAGATACTCACGATACTCAAGACAATATGTTGGCAAATTCTAACGAACTATTATTTAGAAAGAAAATTTTTCTTCAAGCATTAGAAGTCTTAAACGAGAGAGAAAAAGAAATTATAAGTTTGAGAAAATTAAAAGATAAACCTGTAAAACTTGAAGAATTGAGCAAAAAATTTAAAATAAGTCGTGAAAGAGTAAGACAGATTGAAGAAAAAGCTTTTGAAAAACTCCAAAAACAAGTTTCAATTATTACCCAATAAGTTATTCCTATCTATAGTATGGACTCTGTCAGGTCCTGTAGAAATTATAGAGATTTTTTTTTCAATTTTTGATTCTAAAAAAATTATATAATTTTGAGCTTTTTTAGGAAGATCTTTCCAACTAGTTAAACCATAGGTTGAGGTTTTCCACCCAGGTATAGTTTCATAAATAGGTACTAAATCTTTATGAATATCTTCATTAAAAGGAAGATAATTATATTTATTTTTTTCTGTCTCATAACCTACACAAACTTTTATTTCATCTAACTCATCTAAGACATCTAGTTTTGTTAAAACTACATCAGTTATTCCATTTATCGCTATGGATTGAGCTACTAGAACACAATCAAACCATCCACAACGCCTTTTTCTTTTTGTGACTGTCCCAAATTCTAGACCTTTTTCTACAAAATGATCTCCTATTTCATTATCTAACTCAGTAATAAAAGGTCCAGATCCCACTCTAGTTGTATAGGCTTTTGTAATACCTAACACATTATGATTTTCTTTTATTCCAAAGCCAGTTCCAGAAAATATTTGACCTGATGATGTATTGGAAGAAGTGACATAAGGATATGTTCCAAAATCTATATCAAGTAAAGAACCTTGAGCGCCCTCAAATAATATAAATTTATTTTTTTTTCCTTCATCATTAATAATTTTCCATACTGGTGCACTGAATTTTATAATTTCATTTGATATTGTGACTAATTCATTAAATGTTTTTTCAAAATCAATATTTTTTTTAAATTTATTTAATCTTGGCCTATGAAATTCATATAAATTTTTAACTTTATTTTTTAAATTATTATGATTACTCAAATCACATAATCTTATAGCTCTTCTTCCAACTTTATCTTCATAAGCTGGACCAATTCCTTTTTTAGTAGTTCCTATTAAATTATTACCTAAAGACTCCTCATTAATTTCATCAATTAACTTATGAATAGGAAGTATTAAACAAACGTTTTCAGCTATAAATAAATTATTTTCGTCGATTTGAATTTTTTGTTTCTTTAAACGTGAAATCTCATTAACTAAAGCCCAAGGATCTAAAACTACTCCATTTCCAATTAAACATTTTTTTTTCCTAATTATACCAGAAGGTAAAAGGTTTAATTTATATACGTTGCTATCAACTTTAATTGTATGTCCTGCGTTATTACCACCTTGAAATCTTACAACATAATCTGCTTTAGAGGAAAGCCAATCAACTATTTTACCTTTGCCTTCATCACCCCATTGAGTTCCTACTATCGTATAAAACATTATATTTTTTTTATTTTGTTATTTTCGTAAATGTGAGTACAAAGATACTTTTTTGCAAATTTTCTTATATCAGAAATATCACCAAAAAAAGAAGATATAATGTAATTTTTTTTAATTAAGTTGTTCTTAATATTATCTTCAGTATCAAAGGGGATTAGTATTTTTCTTGAACTATTTTCAAATGAAGAAGCTCTTAAAACTGTATCCATAAAGCAAGTAAATCCAACTGCTGATTCATTATTATGATCTTTTTTAATTTTATAACGTCCACCACTAGCAACTTCTCCCCGAACATCTTTTGCAAAAAATGTAAATTTTATTCCATCGTGATAATTTTTATTATCAATTTCTGTAAAATCTACAACTATTTGATCTTTATTTTTAAATTTAATTTTTTTTGATATTTTTTTTAAATTTTCTATTTCTAATTTTAATGATTTTGAAATTTTAATATTTTTAATTTTTTTATTTAGATCTTTAAAGCTACCGGTTAGACTAAATAATAAATTTAATAATAATTTATCCCCTTTATATTTAACTAAGGCTAAAGAATTTTTTGTATCTTTTTGTTTTATAAATAATTTAAGTTTATTAAGAGATTTTATATCTTTTATTTTAGAGAATATTTCTTCTAAAAATATTTTTGATGTAAGCTCTAGTGTAATGTTTTTGACTCCAATTTGCTTTAGAGATTTATAGGCTAAATTAATAATTTCTATGTCAGCCAAAATTGAATCAGAGCCAATTATTTCTGAACCAACTTGTAAAAACTGTCTCTCGGGACGAAGCATGCTCCCTTTTTTTCTAATTACTTCACCATAATAACAAAGTTTAATTGGTCGGGTTTTATTTTGAAATCTTGAGGATGCTATTCTAATAATTTGAGGTGTAATATCATCTCTTATGAACAACTTTTGTTCATTTTTGTTAGTTTCAATTATAAATGAATTATTATTATTTCTTTGATAAAATTCTAATAATGGAGTTTTGACTAGATAAAATCCATTAGAAATAAAGATATTAATGATTTCATTTTTATATGCATGTTCAACATTTGTATTAAAATCAACATGGTCTTTAAAACCTTCTGGAATTAATGATTTATGTTTCAATGATATTCCTTATATTTGCATCTAATAGGTTTGCATAAAGTTTGACTTCTTTCCTATCTTTGCCCTCAACTAATAACCTTATAAGAGGTTCAGTTCCTGAAAATCTAATTAAAAATCTAATATTTTTATCAACATTTTTTTTCTTATTTAAGTTTATAATTTTTTTAATATTTTGTTTAGATATTTTTTTATATGAAATATTGATTTTAATTTGCGGGTAATTTTCATATAAATTAAAAATTAAGTTAGTTGGTTTTTTAAGCATTGAAACAATTTCTGTTACTTTTAATGCCGCTAAAATACCATCTCCTGTTTTTGAAAATTCAGATAAAATTATATGACCAGACTGTTCTCCTCCAAGTATTGAGTTAGATTTTTGCATTTCTTTAATTACATTAATATCTCCTACAGAGGATCTTTTTAATTTAATATCTAAATTTTTTTTAAGAAAATTTTCTAGTCCTAGATTGGACATGACTGTAGTGATAACTGGATAATTAGTTCTTTGCTTTTTTTTAGTAACAAAATATTTTGCAAATAAAGCAATTATTTTATCTCCATCAATCTCATTCCCTTTATCATCTACAACTATCAGTCTATCACCATCACCATCAAAAGCAAAACCAATATGAGCTTTTTCTTCAAGAACTTTTTTTGTTAATTCAACAACATTTACAGCACCACAGTTTTTATTAATATTTTTTCCATTAGGTTTATTATTTATAGCAATTACATGATGACCTAATTCCCAAAAAATGCTAGGAGCAATGTCATAGGTTGCACCATTACCACAATCTAAAACTATTTTTAATTTTTTAATTTTTAATTTTTTATCTAATGTGCTTTTTAGAAACTCAGAGTACCTGCCTGAAGCATCCTCTAACCTTATAGCTTTTCCAGTATTATTTTCATTATTGATAATTTTCGAATATTTTTTCTGACTCAAAACAATATTCTCAATTATCTTTTCTAGCTTTGAGCTAATTTTAAAACCATCAACATTAAAAAACTTTATACCATTATACTCATAAGTATTATGTGATGCTGTTATCATAACGCCAATATCTGCTCTCAAAGTTCTCATTAAATGAGGTACGGCTGGTGTTGGTAAAGGGCCAACTAATATTACCTCCATCCCCATAGATATAAAACCAGCTGTTATAAGAGGTTCATAAAGATATCCTGATAATCTTGTATCCTTACAAATTACTACTCGTGAATTGTGCTTTTTTTTAGATTTTAAAAGATAGCCAACAGTTTTTGAAATTCTTAGTGTTGTCTCGGCAGTAAGTGGTTCTTGATTAACCAAACATCTAATACCGTCTGTACCAAAAATTTTTCCCATATTCTCTTTTATTGAAAATATTAGTTAAAATAAAGAGGTATGATTTATTTAATTTGGTTGGGGAGCAGTTGTTCCTCCAGTTTTAGGAACAGATGTTTTAGGTGTTGTAGGAGTTGTATGGCTATCATCAAAATCATCTCTAGATGGCCTGATTCCTCTAATTAAATCATTCATTTCATCCAAAGTAAGGGTTTCGTATTCAAGTAAACCCTTAGCAACTATATGTAATTTATCTATATGATCAGTTAATATTTTTTTGCACCTATTGGTAGCTTCGTCTACTAAATTTTTAACTTCTTTATCAATAGCATTAGCAGTTTCTTCTGAAACATTTCTTGACTGAGCAACAGAATGACCTAAAAATACTTCTTGGTTGTTGTTATCGTACAAGATAGTTCCTAATTTATCACTCATACCAAACCTCATTATCATTGATCTAGCTATGCTTGTGATTTGTTGTATATCTCCACCAGCGCCGTTTGATATTTTATCTTTTCCAAATATTATTTCTTCTGCTACACGCCCTCCAATAGCAACAACGAGATTATCTTTAAGTTCATCTAACCTATGATAATCTTTATCTTTTTCAGGCAGAAACCAAGTAACCCCTCCTGCATTTCCTCTGGGAATTATTGTTACCTTATGCATTGGATCTTTATTTGGTGAGTAAAGCCCTGCAATCGCATGACCTGCTTCGTGATAAGCTGTCAGTTCCATTTCCTCTTTAGAGACAACTTTTGATCTTCTTTCAGCACCCATCCATACCTTATCCTTTGCACTTTCAAAATCCTCATGGGTTACCATTCTTTTGTTTTTTCTAGCTGCCAACAATGCTGCCTCATTAACTAAGTTTGCTAGATCAGCACCTGAAAACCCAGGAGTACCTCTAGCTATAATTTTAGCATCAAATTTTGGTGATACTTTGATTTTTTTAATGTGAACTTTTAAAATCTTCTCTCTTCCAATTATATCTGGGTTTGAAACTGTAACCTGTCTATCAAAACGTCCAGGCCTCAATAAAGCGGGATCTAAAACATCTGGTCTATTTGTTGCTGCAACAATAATTACCCCGGCATTGGCCTCAAAACCATCCATCTCTACAAGTAATTGATTTAATGTTTGCTCTCTCTCATCATTACCCCCGCCTAATCCAGCTCCTCTGTGTCTACCAACAGCATCTATTTCATCAATAAAAATAATACATGGGGCATTTTTTTTACCTTGTTCAAACATATCCCTAACTCTACTGGCACCAACACCTACAAACATCTCTACAAAATCTGAACCTGAGATAGAAAAAAATGGTACATTAGCTTCACCAGCTATAGCTCTTGCTAAAAGAGTTTTCCCTGTTCCAGGAGGACCAACTAATAAAGCTCCAGTAGGAATCTTACCACCGAGTCGGGAGAATTTTTTTGGATCTTTCAAAAATTCAACAACTTCCTCAAGCTCTTGTTTTGCCTCATCAATCCCAGCAACATCATCAAATGTTACTTTTCCAACAGCTTCATTAAGTAATTTTGCTTTTGACTTTCCAAAACCCATTGCTTTACCACCGCCTGATTGCATCTGTCTCATAAAGAAAATCCAAACTCCGATTAATAAAAGCATTGGAAACCATGAAAGAAGGACACTAAGCAAAGGATGCATTGCTCTTTCAGATGGTTCCGCTATTATTTTAACTCCTGATTCATTAAGCTTACTAACAAGCTCTGGATAGTTAGGTGAATAAGTTGAAAAAGATCTTCCATCATCAAAGAAACCAGTAACATTATTTCCAACAATTTTTACTTCAGCAATATTTCCATTGTCTGCAGCAATTAAGAAGTCAGAGAATGATATTTCAGAGTTATTATTAGTTGAAGTGCTATTTTGAAATAGATTAAACAATGCAATTAACAATAAGCCTATTACAATCCATAACATTATGTTTTTACTAAAATTTTTCATTAGGTTACTTATACATAGGAATTAAAACTGAAAACACAATAGTTTTTCAACTATTTATGAGAAAATGTAAGAAAATCTGAATTTTTTTGAATATTAACACCTTTTAAATTGAAGTATTTAAAATTAGGACTTTTCAAGACGTCTATAAATATCATTATTTTTGAGCTCTTTGTTTGACTCTTATTTTTAACTAAAAAATTTAAAAAACACTGTAAATGTTTTTCAATAATCAAATCTTCTAGTTTAATGAGTTTGTTAAAACTTACTTTTATATGATTAGGACTTATATCAATCAAATTTTCAATCAATAATTCCCATATCATTTTTTTATAATTTGGAATTTGTTTTTTTATAATCAAAAAATCATCTTTAACTTTTTTCTTATATTTTTTATTTTTTAAAAAGTTTCTTACCTTTACTCTAGTATATTTAATATCTATATTTGAAGGATCATTAATGAAATTTATATTATTTTTTTTATTAAAACTTAAGATTGCAGATTTGCTAATTTCAATAAAAGGTCTTAAAATTTGAATATTTTTGAAATTAGTTATCTCATTTATTGATGCTAATCCGTCTAAATTACTTCCATTTATTTTTCTGATTAAGTAGGTTTCTAAATTATCATCAAAATGATGACCTAAAAATAAATGTAGGATATTTTTTTTTTCACAAAAATTTATCATACCTTCAAATCTGTTATTTCTTGCATTTGCCATATTTTTTTTAATTATTTTTTTTTTCTTTGGTTTAAGAATGACTGCTTCAATATTTAAATCTAACAACATACCCCTTACTTGAAAGGATTCATTTATAGAATTTTCTCTTATTTTATGATCAAAAACCAATGCTGTTAATTTTCCTTTTTTTATTTTTATCCATTTATTAAGTAAATATGCAAGGGCCATACTATCTGGACCACCTGATACACCAACTGCTACATGAGGTTTATTTTCAAAATAATTATATTTTTTTATATGAGATAAAAAAATCTTCTCATTTAATGGCATTAATTATTTACTTCACAATTCAAATTATCTCTAATTTTTTCTGGATCTTTTGTAAATTTACTATTTTTGTAGTTTTCATATAATAAAGATAAAGTCTTACATGCCTCAGGTATTTTATTCATTTCTTTAAATGATTTAGCTAATTCATAATGCATTTCAGCAGCCTTTATGCTTTTAGGAAACTTTTGAACACCTTCAGCGAATACTATCGCTGCCTTTCTATAATTTGTTTCAAACGAATAAATTTTACCTAACCAAAAATGTGCTGAGCCAGAAAGCTGATTTTCAGGATAATTTTCAATAAATTTTTCAAGAATTTTTTTTGATTTATTATAATTTCTTTTCATCATCTGATCTAAAGCAAATTGCATTTGTTGCTCTGGATTTAAATTGCTTAATTCTTGATTTAAACTATTTTTTTCTTCATCTACAACTGAATTTGAAGATTTTGTATCATCAATTAAATTGTTGTTATCAGATATTACAATTTTACCTAAGGTGTTTTCTTCTTTAGATGAGTTTATTTTTGAGATATCAGATTTAGACTTATCTATATCAATATTATCATTCTTTATTGTAATAGTTATATTTTCAATCTTAGAGACTAAATCGGCTTCTAAGGAATTCATATTATTTGAAATATCTTCTAATTTAAATAAGATTTCTTCAAATTGAAGGGTTAAATTTTTTATATCTTTCTCTAAATCATAAATCCTAATATCAATAGATGTAAATCTTTCAGTTTCATTAATCTCATCTGTGGAAACACTCTGATCAATATCAAAAGATTTGTTGAATACTGCTTTGTTTAAATCCTTTACCTCCTCCATAATACGATCGAGTTGTTGTTTTATAGATAAAGCATCTTCTGCATAAGATTTATTAATATTTATAGCAAATAGAATAATTATAAAAATTAATGAAATATATTTCATTTTGATCAGAATAGTTTTTTTTTTGACAATAATAAGGCGCTAAAAATTATAGCGCCATATTATAATAATTGAGTTAGTTGACTATTGTGACAGATCTTCTATTTTGAGCCCATGCGCCATCATTTGAACCAACAACAGCAGGTCTTTCTTTTCCGTAAGAAATAGTTGATACTCTGTCAGAAGAAATTCCAAGGCTAATTAAATAATTTTTTACTGATTGAGCCCTTTTTTCTCCTAAAGCAAGGTTATATTCTCTCGTTCCTCTTTCATCACAATGACCTTCTACTATAACTGAAACATCTGAATACTGTTTCAACCAAGCTACTTGATCTTGAAGGAGTTCCTGAGCGTCTGAGTCTAATTCTGAACTATCGTAGTTAAAAAAGACTCTATCTCCAACATTAACTATTAAATCTTCTTGAGAGCCTGGCTCTATAGATGCTGTATCAGGACTAGTTTCTGTTATAGTTCCTTCTGATGAAACATCCGAAGATGTTGAAGTTGAACCTGATCCTGATGAGTCTGCAGTATCTTTTGGAGTAGTTGAACAAGCTGCTAAAAAAAATACTAAAAGTGCGCCTGTTAAAAATTTTATAATCATATAAAATATCTCCCGATGTGTAATATCTTTATAAACTATGCATTAATTAACATTTTTTTTTTGAATTCATATATTTTTTTTAAAAAATCTATATTTTATTTGAAATTTAATGCATAAGTGGCGACCAGGCTGGGTCTGAAGCTCCTAGTGGGGTAATAATTTTACGCTCATTATATCCAGTCAAATCAATAGAATAAAGGCTTGATTCTCCGCCACTTCCGTCTGCGGCTGTTCTTTCTTCCTTAAAATACATTAAATATCTTCCATTTGGAGACCAAGTTGGTCCCTCAACATGAAATGATTTAGCTATCATTCTTTCATTTGAACCATTTATTTCCATAACTCCTATATAAAATTGTCCACCTTCTTGTTTTGTAAAAGCGACCATATCCCCTCTCGGAGACCATACAGGAGTGTAATAACTTCCAGCTTCCCGACTTATTCTTTTTAAATTTTTACCATCTGTTCCAATTATATAAATATGTCTTCTTCCTGTTCTATCAGAATTAAAAACAATTTTTTTTCCATCTGGTGAAAAACTTCCAGACACATCTATTGATGAGTTATTTGTGATTCTCTTTGAAGCTCTTGTTTGGAGATCTAGTATATAAATTTCTGAATTACCTACATCAGGGTCAGAATAAGACATAACAATTTTAGAACCATCTGGTGAAAAGCGTGGTGCAAAAGTCATACCGGGAAACTCTCCAACTATTTCTTGCTGACCTGTTTCAATATCAAAAATAAATACTCTAGGGCTATTAGCTTTAACGTATGACATATAAGTAATTTTTTGAGAATTGGGAGAAAACCTTGGAGTTAACACAAGATAGGATCCATCAGTTAAGAAACGATGATTGGCTTGATCTTGATCCATTATTGCTAACCTTTTTTGCCTATTTTCTTTAGGTCCAGTTTCAGCAACATATACAATTCTTGTATCAAAAAAACCTCCTTCACCCGTTATTCGTTGAAAAATAGCATCAGAAATTATATGTGCAACACGTCTCCAATTATTTTTGCTTGTCTCATATTTTTTTCCAACAATTTGTTTTTGAGCAAAAACATCAAATAATCTAAATTCAATAGATATTTTATTTCCATTTAATTCTATTTTACCAGCTAAAAGGTGTTGAGCTTTTAAAACCTTCCAATCTTCAAATCTAGGCTGGTTAGATAGAGATTCATTTGTTTGAATAAATGCTTTTTTATCTATTGAAATGAATAATCCTGATCTTTCTAAATTATCTGAAACAACAGATGATATATTTTTACCAAGCTTATTTGAAGCAGGATCTATTGAATACAAATTTGTTATAGCTATTGGTGTTGGTTTTACTGTTCCTTGGCTTAATGTTAGTTCAAGTGCATTAACTTTAAAAGATATTAAGAAAGCAAGTATAATTGTGATGTATTTCATATTTAATAATTAATTCTTTATCCAGCTATAATCTATGATTATTTTTAAATCTTTCCATGACTCATATTTTTCTAGAGGTAACTTCAATTGTGAACACAACGGATTATATAATGTTGCGACAGCACTCTCAGTAATTGCCTCATAATAAGGATTATTCTTACTTATATTTGTGTCAATAATTTGTACAGTATCTTTTCGTACGTTTGCAGCTCTATCAATTTTTGCACTGATTTTAACCATTTCATCTCCTACTATCTGTGTTCCAGCTCTTGGATTAAAACAACTCCTTAATTGCTGAATAACAAGATCCATTTCAGAAATAGATACCTCTAAATTTTCTTCTGCTTTTTTATCTTCTTCATTATTTTCTAACTTTTCATCTTCATTTTTATCATCATCTATAATATTTGAAACTTCTTCATTTCTTAGATCTTTAAGCATAGATGCAATATTAAAATCTGGTTGAGGTTTTTGTTCTGGTTTAGGTTTGTTTACAACTTTCTTTTCTTCATTTTTCTTTATTTCTGGTTTTTGTTTGTTTTCAATCTCTATGTCGTTTTGAGACTCTATTTTTTGAATTGGTTTAGGTTTTAATTTTGGCTTAATTTTATTAACTTTTAATGTTTCTGAATTTTCTAATTTTACTATTTTTTCTTCTTTAATATTATTTATTTTTTTTTTCTTTTATAGTAATTTTTTTTGTCTCAATCTTAGGTGTTATAATTGTATTATCTGAATCATTTTCGATCTCAATTATATTCTTTTTAGGCTTTTCTTGTAAATCTATCTTTTGAATTTCTGAATTTTCTGAGGAATTAAATTTTTTTTGTTTTATTTTTTTTTGTTTATTTTTATTAATTTCAATACTCTCTTTTTTTGGTGATAATGATGTTAAGTCAGAAACATTTAGTATTTCTATAGGAATGACTTGAGGCATAGGTATTTTATTTGGTTTAAAGAAATCTGGCAAACCTATTGTAAACAACAAAATAGAAAAATGGAATAAAAGAGAAAAATAAATTCCAATATGATTTGGTTTAGTATTATCTATAAAGTTAAAAGCCCTAGAATAAAACGCTTGCATTTAGATTTAATTATTTTTAGGATTTTGTGTAACAAGTGCTACTTTAATATATCCAGCAGAATTAACTAAAGACATAATTTCCATTATCCTTCCATAAGCAACAACTCTATCTCCTCTAACGTATATTCTTGCTTCTTTGTTTAATTCAGTAATTGCATTTAGTCTTGGTATTAAATTTTCTACCTCAACTTTAGACTCTCCTAAATAAACCTCACCACCAATCTTAACGGTTATTTCTAAGGGATCTTTTTGATCAGTTAATGCAGATGCTTTTACTCTAGGCAGATCAACAGGTATGCCAACAGTCAGAAGAGGGGCCGTAACCATAAAAACTATAAGTAGAACAAGCATAACATCAACAAATGGGGTAACATTAATTTCACTCATTTGAGAGTATCTTTTATGTTTTCTTACTGAATTACTATTTAACCTAATCAAATTATTTCTTTTCTAATTGTCTAAAAAATATTGTCGTAAATTCATCCATAAATGTTTCTAAAGAGACAAAATACTTTGATAAATCACTAGATATTTTATTATAAGCAACAACTGCAGGTATAGCTACAAACAAACCTAGTGCTGTTGCAAATAATGCTTCTGCAATACCTGGAGCAACAACGGATAAGTTAGTATTCTGAGCAACAGCTATAGACTTAAAGCTATTCATAATTCCCCATACAGTTCCAAATAGACCAATGAATGGAGCTGTTGAGCCTGAAGTAGCTAAAAATGTTAAACTTTTCTCAACTTTTTCAGTCTCTTTGTTAAAAGTTACTATCATTGACCTTTGCATTCGATCTTTCAATGAGGCAATGTTAGAGTGTATTTCTCCTTCATAATTAGATTTGCTTTTTTTCCATTCAGAAATAGCTGCACAGAATATTTTTGATTTTGGATCAAGTTTGTTAAAATTTAAAGTTTCATATAAATCTTCAAAAGAATTACCCGACCAAAATATTTCTTCAAATTCTTTTTCCATTTGTTTAAGTTGTCTTAATCTGAGAAGTTTAGATACAATAATATTCCAAGAATATATAGAAGCTAAAATTAATATAATAATAACTGATTTCACTACAAGATCTGCACTCATAAAAAGTGCAAACATAGAAAAATCTATGTTTTCAGAAGAAATATTATTAACAGTACTTACTTCTTCCATTATTCACCATTACCTATTTTCTTAAAGTCATCTTTATTTATTTTTTTAAGATCATCACTATGAACCATTATCCAAAATCCTGGTCTGTTTTTTTCACATAAAGCTATAACTGGCGTCTTTCCTTCATCTTTCGCAAGTTTAGCCGTATCATCCCAAAGAGAAACAGCAGTATGCTTTGCTCTTAATTTACATTCAATAAAAAGTTCGTCATGGATGACATCAGCGCGTGTAACTTTTCCATTTCCACCACTTAGAGGAGTTCTTTTGCCATTAAAATAATTTGCAACATCTCTTTCTCTTTTTTTCCAGGCTTTATCAGGCATAATATTTCCTTTCGCTATGCTGTTAAAGAAGCTAAAAGATCATCACTAACATCAAAATTTGATGATACTGCTTGTACATCTTCATTTTCTTCTAATATATTTAATAATTTAAATAACGTTTCTGCTTTATCTTTTGATACAGTTATTTCATTTTCACTTTTCCAAATTAAGCCAGTAAAGTTAGTTTGACCAAATCTTTCAATAACCTTTTGATTTAGTTGATGAAGAATTTTTTGATCACAGTATATGTTATATTCATCTTCATTGAGTTCATAATCCTCTGATCCATTCTCTACAATAAAATCAAATAATTCTTCTTCATTAATATTGTTTTTATTAAGTGTTATGCTTCCTAATCGCTTAAAACCAAAACTAACACTGCCAGTTTCACCAAGATTACCTCCATATTTACTAAATGTTGATCTTACTTCTGCTGCAGTTCGGTTTTTATTATTAGTAAGTGCTTCAACAATAATTGCTATGCCATCAGGTCCATAGCCCTCATATCTAACTTCTTCATAATTACTATCAGGATCATTCCCTTCACCTTTTTTAATAGCTCTCTCAATATTATCTTTAGGCATATTTAAAGATTTAGCAGATCCTACAGCAGATCTTAATCTTATATTTTTTTCAGGATCAGGCCCTCCCTCTTTGACAGCTACAGAAATTTCTCTACCTAATCTAGAAAAAATTTTAGCCCTTTTCTTGTCTTGGGCACCTTTTCGATGCATGATGTTTTTAAATTTTGAATGACCTGCCATAATTCTTTATAAATATCTTGTTCGTAGTCAGTAAAGTAAATTAAATAAATGAATATTGTGGCTAATATATGTACAATTTTAAATTTGAAAAGGTTGAATTTTCAATGATAATCCAGTCTTATCATCAGTTTCTATAAATGTACCACTTATTGTTATATTTCCTTCAGCTGGAAAAAATCTTCCCTCAGCTCTATAGCCTTTAACAAATACATGAATTGGATTATCCTTATCCATTCCAATTACAGAATTATAATCACCTGTCATTCCTACATCAGTTTGATAAGCTGTACCTCCATCAAGAATTTTTGCATCTGCTGTAGGTATATGAGTGTGAGTACCTAGAATAGCAGATACCTTTCCATCAAAAAAATGACCAAAGGCATTTTTTTCTGATGTCGCCTCTCCATGCATATCAATTAAGATTGCGTTACAAGTTGTTCCAAGTTTTTGTGTTTGTAAAAAATTTTTTGTTGTATTGAATGGATCATCTAAAGACATTCCCATAAACAATCTTAACATGACTTGAACTATTACAAGTTTTCTATCATCATAAAGTTGAAGTTCGTAATAACCTCTTCCCGGAACATTATTAGGGTAGTTTATTGCTCTAATAATTTTAGGACATTCTTCAATATAAGATAACATTTCTTTTTGATCCCAAGCATGGTTTCCCAAAGTTATTACATCAACACCAGACTCAAACAGTTGGACGGCTATTTTTTTAGTTAAGCCATAACCAGAGGCAGCATTTTCTGCGTTAACTATGAAAACATCTGGTTTAAAGTTATTTTTGATATCTGAAATTTTTTTTATAAGAGTTTCTCTTGCTTGCTTACCAACAACATCACCAATAAAAATAATTTTCATAGAAAAGTATATAATTGTTTTTCAGTCAAAACAAAATCTAATTTATAATCATTTTTTTCTTTAGGTATTTTATTTTGCTTTTGCATATCATAGGCAAATCCCACACAATAAAATTTAAATTTTGAATTTTTTAATTTTGCAAATGTTTTATCATAATAGCCACCACCATAACCAATTCTATAACCACTTAAATCAAACCCCAAACATGGAACAAAAAAAAGTTGTGGTATAATTTCTTTGCTACCTATTGTTGGCTCAGGAATATTAAATTTTCCAATTTTAAAGTCCTTATTAGTATTAAATTTTTTAAAAATGAGTTCTTCTGAATTTTTTTCAATTACAGGTAATGTTAATGTTTTATTCATTTCTATTATTTTGTTATTTAACTGAATAGTTGATATTTCTGAACGTATTGAAATAAAACTTGCAATTATATCTACTTTATCAAATTCAATACTTTCAATTAATTGATTAAAACAATCAAGACTAAACTCATTTATTGAATTTTTTTTTATTAAGTTTCTTTTTTTAGATAAAACGTTTCTTAAATTTTTTTTTTGAGTTATTATTTCATTCATTTTTATTTTTTAAAATATTAGTTTTGATTTGTAAAAGCTCATTATGAATTTCATCTAATACTTTTTGTATTTCAGATATTTCTCTATTCTTGTATTCTAATTCTGATTTAAAATTATTAATTTTTTTTAAACTATTATCAGAATCTTTATTTTGTTCTTCAATTTTTTTTTTTAATAACTCTACATTTTCTTTGTAATCTCCAATTGAGTCTTGAAGTTCCAGACTTATAAGTGTAATTATATTTAGATGACTTACTTTGCTATGCATTTTAGAAAATTTGTTCCATTTTTTATTTAAAATTTCTACTGCATTAATTAATCTTTGTTTTTCATTTACTTGATATGTTAATTTTAACTTTTGATTAAAAACAGTTACTTCAAGATTTGGCATCATATTCCTTTAGAAATTCTTCTAATTCATTAACACTTTCACTGATTCCTTTTTTCAACCTTGATATTTCTAAATTTAGTTTGTAAATCTCACTTTCATAATTATTGTTTTTAGCTAGTTTTTCTGAAATATCATTTATTTCTTCTATAGTTTTTTTAATTTTAGATAACTTGTCAGTTGTTTTCATTTTTTTTTATAATTTGATTAATTAAAAATGTCACTTTATTGCATTTTAATATTAGTGTAAAAGACTTCAAATACCGAGGAATTTTGGAAACTAATAATATAAAATCACAAAAAGTATCCCAATTAGCTAATTGTATACGTTTTTTATCCATTGATGCTGTAGAAAAAGCTAATTCTGGTCATCCTGGCATGCCCATGGGTATGGCTGATATAGCAACAGTATTGTATAAAAAACATCTAAAATTTGATCCCTCTGATCCCAAATGGATTGATAGAGATAGGTTTATTCTATCAAACGGACATGGCTCTATGCTTCTTTATGCATGCTTATACTTAACAGGATACAAAGATATCAATCTTGAAAATATTAAAAATTTTAGACAACTTAAATCTCCAACTGCAGGACATCCAGAATATGGTGAATTAGATGGAATAGAAACAACAACAGGTCCATTATCGCAAGGCCTTTCTAATGGTGTTGGATTTGCTATGGCTGAAAAAAAATTATCATCTACTTTAGGAAAAGATATTATTAATCATTACACATATGTATTTGCTGGTGACGGTTGTTTGATGGAAGGTTTAAGTCATGAAGCTTGTAGCTTAGCTGGTCATTTAAAATTAAACAAACTAATAGTTTTTTTTGATGAAAATTCAATCTCCATAGATGGACCTTTGTCATTAAGTAGTAGCGATAATGTAGCGAAACGATTTGAGTCATATAATTGGAATGTATTGAATATTGATGGCCACGATCATGATGAAATAGACCAAGCAATAGTTAAGGCAAAAGACTCAAACAAACCAACACTTATCTGTTGTAAAACAAAAATAGGCTTTGGTTCTCCAAACAAACAATCTAAATCATCTTCTCACGGATCTCCATTAGGAAAAGAAGAAATTGAACTAACTAGAAAAAATTTATATTGGGATCATAGCGAATTTATTATTCCTGAAGATCTTCTCTCACAATGGCGAAGTTTTGCAAATAGAAATATAGAAGAGAGAAAAAAATGGGAAAATAAAAATAATAATTTTTTAAAATCTATAAAATTTAAAAAATTCTTTGATTTAAATTTAGATTCTCATTTAAAAGATGAGATAATTAATTTTAAAAATAGATATTCTAAAGATGAAGTAAAATATGCCACAAGGAAAGCTAGTGAAAAAGCTCTTGAGCTTTTAAATAATAATATACAAAATTTTATTGGTGGTTCAGCTGATCTTACAGGTTCTAATAATACAAAAACCAAAGAAATGAGTATTTATAATGCTGAAAATTATAAAGGAAATTATGTTTACTATGGAATTAGAGAGCATGCTATGGCAGGTATTATGAATGGATTAGCTCTTCATGGCGGAATAAGAGCATATGGAGGAACCTTTCTTGTATTTTCTGACTATTGCAGACCATCTATAAGACTCGCAGCATTAATGAATTTACCTATTGTTTATGTTATGACTCATGACTCTATAGGTCTTGGTGAAGATGGCCCTACTCATCAACCTGTTGAACATTTAGCCGCACTAAGAGCTATTCCAAACTTAAAAGTAATAAGACCATGCGATATAATTGAAACAATTGAATCTTGGGAAATTGCTTTGGAAACAAAGAGTCCAACAGTTTTAGCATTAACTAGACAAGGTCTGCCAACTTTAAAAAGAGATTCTTATAAAGAGAATTTAGTCAGTAAAGGAGCTTACTTAATAAAAAATTTTTATGACTATCATGCTTCAATTTTTGCTTCTGGTTCAGAGGTAGAAATAGCACTCGAAGCATCAAATAAATTAGAAAAAATAAATATTAATTTAAGAGTTATATCCTTTCCATCTATGGAACTCTTTGAAAATCAAGATGAAACATATAAAAAAAAGATTTTAGGAGAAAAACCATGTTTTGCTGTTGAAGCAGGTATAATAAATGGATGGGAAAAATATATAAACAATAATAATTTTATAGGCATGAATTCTTTCGGAGCAAGTGGTCCATACAAAGATGTTTACAAACATTTTAAAATTACTTCTGATGAAATTTATGAAAAAATTAAATTAGAACTTAATTCATAAAAGTATGAAAGGTATAAAATGAAAGTAGCAATAAATGGTTTTGGTAGAATAGGTAAATTAGTATTTAGAGCTTTTATAGAAAAAAATTTAAAAGATGTCGAGATAGTTGCTATAAATGAGTTGGGAAGTTTAGATTCAAGCTTACATTTAATGCAATATGACAGTATTCATGGAAAACTACCTATTCAAATTAATAAAACTAAAGATGGGCTTAAATATAAAAAAAAAACAATTAAATTTTTTAGTGAAAGAAATCCATTAAATTTACCCTGGAAAAAACTTAAAATTGATGTTGTGCTTGAATGTAGTGGTGTCTTTGCCTCTAAAGAAAAAGCTAGTGCCCACATTGATGCTGGAGCAAAAAAAGTTATTATTTCAGCTCCAGGATCAAATGTTGATGCTACTATAGTTCAAGGTGTTAACAACCACATTTTAAAAAAGAAACATAATATTATTTCAAACGGCTCATGCACTACCAATTGCTTAGCACCTGTTGCAATGATTCTTGATAAAGGAATTGGTATTGATAATGGATTTATGACCACAATACACAGCTATACAGGTGATCAAAGAACTGTCGATCAAACTCATAGTGATTTTAGAAGAGCTAGAGGTGCGGCTATATCAATGATCCCCACATCAACAGGCGCTGCTAAAGCATTAAGTTTAGTTCTTCCAAAATTGCAAGGTAAACTTGATGGTACAGCTATAAGAGTTCCTACGCCTAATGTATCATTAATTGATCTAACATTCACTTCAAAGAAAAAAACTACAGTAGAGTACATTAATAAATTAATGATTAATGCAAGTAAAACTAAAAATTTAAGAAATATTTTAACTACAAATGACTTACCTCTAGTTTCAATAGATTTTAATCACAATTCTAGTAGTTCGGTATTTGATTTAACTCAAACTCAAGTACTTAATGGTAAATTTTGTAGAATATTGTCTTGGTATGATAATGAATGGGGTTTTTCAAATAGAATGATTGAAACCATGGTTGATTTAAAAAAATTATTATAAGTGAATAAAAAATTAGTTGCTTTTACTATAAATACCTTTGAACAGGCAGAAAGTATAATTTTAGAGAGTAAAGTTTATAAATTTACTCCAATCTTACATTTAAAAAAATATTTTATAATAGGGTTTGGTTCTGAATATATTTTAACTTTTCAAAGTATGCTAGTCTCTAAGTTTGGAAAATCAAGTTTTAAACTATTTGTAGACTGTGGTTTTGATAAAGGCTTAGCTATAAGTATGGCATCTAATAAAATAAAATATTTAAAACTTAATGCTAATTCTAATGTTTTATCAAAAATTAAAAATATATTTGATAAAAATAGAGTTTTATTAAATCCAAAATTTAATATAGTAGATTGCAGAAATATAAAAAATATTAATTTAAAATTAAAAAATATACTCAAAGTAAAAAATGAAAATTGATGGTAATCAAATTAAAGTTGGTAATATTTTAGAAATTAATTCCAAATTATGGCGAGTTTTGAAAACTCAACACACTCAACCTGGTAAAGGTGGTGCTTATCTTCAGGCTGAAATGAAAGAAATTAGAGAGGGTACAAAAATGAATGAAAGGTTTAGATCTTCCGAAAGTGTTGAGAGGGCAATTCTTGAAGAAAAAATATGCCAGTATTTATACTCTGAAAATAATAAATATGTTTTCATGGACAACTTAACCTACGAACAAATTGAAATAGGGAATGATATAATTTCAGAAGATCAGTCAAAATTCCTTATTGAAAATGATAATATTAATCTTCAATTGTATGAAGGCATAGTTGTTGGTTTGGAACTTCCTGATAGCATAACCTTGAAAGTAGAAGAGACTGAAGCTGTTGTAAAAGGTCAAACCGCTGCATCTTCTTATAAGCCAGCTATATTAAAAGGTGGTATAAAAACTTCTGTTCCTCCCTTCATATCAAAAGGAGATGATGTAGTAATAAATACATCCGACTCAAGTTATCTTGAAAAAGCTAAAAAATAATGTTGCCTGCAAGTATTAATATTTTTGAAAAAGCAGCTCGCAAAGCTGGAAGAATATTAACACGTGATTTTGGAGAGATTGAAAATTTACAAATACAATCTAAAAGTGTTGGTGATTTTGTAACTAGTACTGATCTAAAAGTGGAACAATCATTATTAGAAACACTTCAATATTATTATCCTAATGCTAATTATTTAACTGAAGAATCAGGAGTAATAAAGGGTAAAGGAGAAACTATAGTTATTGATCCTATTGATGGGACTTCAAATTTTATTCATGGCATACCTCATGTAGGAATAGTAATTGGAAAGATTATTGATAATGAAGTTACTGATGGAATAATTTTTAATCCTATTTTAAATGAATTTTATTGGGCTTCAAAAGGTAAAGGGGCCTGGTGTAATAACAAAAGAATTAGAGTTTCAAAAAGAGATGAACTTACAAGTTGCTTAATAGGTACAGGCACTCCTTTCGGTAACAGAATTTATAGTAATTATTATAAAGAACTCAATAATATATCTAGATTAACAGCAGGTGTAAGGAGATTAGGTGCTGCTTCTTTAGATTTAGCCTATGTTGCTTCTGGAAAAATAGATGGATTTTGGGAAAAAGATTTGAATTTATGGGATGTTTGTTCAGGAGTTATTATTGTTAAAGAGTCAGGAGGTCGTGTCTCAAATATACAAGGTAACATGTGGGATCCTAAAAGTAGGGATATTTTAGTTTCTAATACTTTAATACATAAAAAATTGATAGAAAATCTAACTTTACTTTAGTTAAGATATATTTATAAGGCTATCATTATGAAAAAAAATCTTCATCCTGACTACCATGAAATAAATGTTGTTATGACAGATGGTTCAACTTTTAAAACTCGTTCAACATGGGGTAAAGAAAATGAAACTTTAAAACTTGAAATTGACTCTAAGTCTCACCCTGCTTGGACAGGTGGTAAAGCAAATATTAATGAGTCAGAAGGTCAAGTAGCTAGATTTCAAAAAAGATTCAAAGGTCTAAAAGTATAATTATTTATTAAAAAATTTTTGGGCTTCACTTTTTAAATCTCTTTTTTTATCAATTTCATCCTTAACTCTTTGAATTTCTTTTTTTAATTCGATTGTATAAATATTTAAGTCTTCAATGCTAAAATCATCCAGATTCAGAGATTTTATAGTTTTTTTAATTTCATCATATTCTAAAAATTCATTCATATGCAATTATTTTATATAAAATTGTTTAGAATATACTTATAAGAGTTTTTTTAAAAAAAAAGGATAAACTATGAAATTACCATTAATGCCTAAAGCAACTGCTATCTGGTTGATTGATAATACTGCCCTTTCTTTTACACAAATATCAGATTTTTGTGGCCTTCATGAACTTGAGGTTCAAGGAATAGCTGATGGTGAAGTGGCAGTAGGTATGCGTGGTTATGATCCCATAGATAACAAGCAACTAACTAGAGAAGAAATTAAAAGATGTGAGGCTGATGAGTCTGCAAGTTTAAATTTAATATCTTCAGAAACAATAGACTCGTTGCCACCCAGAAAGAAAGATACAAAATATACACCCCTTTCATTAAGACAGGAAAAACCATTTGCAATTTTATGGTTAATAAAAAGATACCCATCAGAATTAAGTAGCTCACAAATAGCAAAACTTACTGGATCAACTAAAAATACTGTTGATGCAATACGTAATGGCACTTATAGAGAAGCGGTTTTAGAAGCAAAAAGTCCAATGGACACCGGTTTATGCACATATAAGGATCTTGAGAAAGCATTAAATAGAGCTAAAAATAAAAAAGACAAAGCAGAAGCTCAGGCTAAGGTAGAATCTGAAGATGAAGTTAGTTAAATTTTAATTTAATTATATAGCTTAAATAGAAGATCATTAGAATTGCCCAAAATACTATCATTAAAATAAAAAATAAAAACAAATCTTTTATATTTATTAACCCAAGGGGGCTTCCTGCAAAATATGTTAAAGGGCCCAGAATACTGCTCAGTATAACAGCAATAATTCTATATTTAGATAAAAACAATAAAACTTCATCAAACAACATTGCAAAGCTTGGCCACAGAACAATCATCCATATGGGTAGTACACCAATGTATAAAGATGTTTGAAAATTATAAATTTCATAAAACACTAAAATTGTATCAAACAAATACCCTATTATAGAAATTAAAAGTACTATTTGGATAGTTTTGTTTTTGTTATCTGAATTTATAAAACAAATAAGTAAAAACAAAATACCACATATTAAACCAGGGAGAAAACTATTATACAACAACTCCCCAAAGACACACATTAACCAAGTTAATTGATAACCTGAAAGGATTAAAAAAATTTTAATTTTACTCATTTATTAATTAGGAAATGTGATACATCAGTTGATTTACTAATGAACCCTGTTTCACAATAAGCTAAATAAAATTCCCACATTCTTTTAAATCTTGGATTAAAGCCTAATTGAACTAAGTCTTGCCATGAGTTTTGAAATTGATAATTCCACATACTTAAAGTTTTTGCGTATGATAACCCAAAACTTTTAATTTCACTAAAATCAAG
>MDSV01067215.1_pt1 | contig 27134 bp, 30 predicted proteins | sample 810851 | NCBI WGS metagenome assembly MDSV01 (sample SAMN05326640, study PRJNA326480) | marine metagenome | isolation source: seawater | place: Atlantic Ocean: North East | collected 2012 | reverse complement strand
TAAAAACAAAGAAAGCTTAATTATGAAAATTTTAGGAATAGGAAATGCAATTGTAGATGTTATCTGTAAAGTTGATGATAACTTTATTGCTCAAAATGGTTTAACAAAAAGTACGATGAAATTAATTTTTGATGAAAATGAATTTAAAAAACTATTAACCAACCTTAAAATAGAAAAAACTGTTTCCGGAGGATCAGTAGCAAACTCGATAGTGGGCATATCTCAACTGGGTAATAAAGTAGGATTTATAGGTAAAGTATCTGATGATGAGCTTGGAAGTAAGTATGAAGAAGGACTAAAAAAGGAAAATGTAGAATATTTTTACTCTAAAAAAAAAGAAGAATTACCTACTGGCACATGTTTAATTTTAGTTACACCAGACTCTGAAAGAACAATGTGTACATTTTTAGGTACTGCAGGAAAAATTAATGAAAGCGATGTTGATTCTGAAGCAATTAAGAAAAGTGAAATAATATTTCTTGAAGGTTATCTTTGGGATGAGGGTGAACCAAAAAAAGCATTTGATAAAGCAATTAATAATGCAAGTAAAGTTGCAATGTCATTATCTGATCAGTTTTGTGTTGATAGACATAAATCACATTTTTTAGATTTGGTAAAAAATAAATTAGATATTACATTTGCCAACGAACAAGAAATTACATCATTGATTGATGCAAAAAAATTTGATGAAGTAATAAACTTTTCTAAACAGCTTGGAAAATTAATAGTACTTACTAGAGGAGAAAAGGGTGCAATAGCTATTAAAGGAAACGAAATTGTTGAATGTGGTATTAAAGAAAATCTTAAAATAGTTGACTTAACAGGCGCTGGGGATCTTTTTGCCGCAGGTTTTTTACATGGTCATGTAAATAACTTGTCCATAAAAGAAAGTCTAGAAAAAGGTACAGCAATGTCTTCAAGAGTAATTCAACAAATTGGAGCTAGACTTTAAAAGATTATTTTTTCTTTCTTTTAAAACTACCTTTGCCTTTTTTTGGCTTAACTATTCGTGCTTTGTATTTTTTGGTAAATAAATCTTTAGCAATATAATTTCTCTTTTTCATTTAAATAAAATATCCCCGCTTATTATTTTTAATAAGATTATTTTCTTCAAATGAGTTTAGAAATTTTTTTCGTAGTCTATGTACGTGAGTTTCTATAGTATGTGTTTCTAATCCTTTAGAATATCCCCAAACTGATTCGAGTATGTTATTTATACTTTGAGGGTTTTTTGAATTTTTCAAAAATAATAGCAAATCTACCTCTCTTTCTGTTAATTTAAGTTTTTTATTATCTTTGGTGATTTCTCTATTATTAAGGTTTATTTTATAATTTAGTAAATTAACTTTGGAATTATCTAAAAATTGATTTTTTAAGTATATTAATTTAATTTTTTCAATTAAATTTCTTATTCGAAGTGGTGTATTAATTATTTCAATATTTTTAAAATTTTCATTGTCAGAATTGTTAGATGTTTTTATATAAATAACTGAATTATTAATTTTATTTTCTTTAATTAAATCATAACTTTCTAAGTTTGTTATACATATATTGGTACTATTTTTTTCTAAATTTGATTTTAAGTCGTAAAAACTTTTAAAAGTTTGTACTTTAATATTTGTAAACTTACTAATTTCTTCTAAAACTTGACTTAAAACACTTTGTTCAACCAAGTTTAGTGTGATATTTTCCATTTTTAAACTTTATATCATGTTTATCAAAATAAATAAAAACTCAATTTTATCTTTCAAAAACCTAAAATATAAATGTGTTGTTGGAAAAAATGGTACCAGATTAAATAAAAAAGAAGGTGATAAATATACTCCCAAAGGCACCTTCTCGATTGGAAAATTGTATTACAGAAAAGATCGAATAAAAAAAATAGATACTAAGTTATCTTGTCAAAAAATTAAAAAAAATATGGGCTGGTGTAATGATTTTAAAAGTAAATATTACAATAAAGTAATTAAAGTAAACAAAAAAATAAAACACGAAAAATTATTTAGAAATGATTTTAAATACGACGCACTGATAGATATTAATTATAATAAGTCTCCAATTATTAAAAAAAAAGGAAGTGCTATATTTTTACATCTTACTAAAAATTATAAACCAACATTAGGATGTATCGCGTTAAAACAAAATGATTTTCTTAGCTTAGTTAAATTATTAAATAAAAATTCAAAAATTAAAATTGAATAATTATTGACGCTTACCAAAAATTGCTGTCCCTAATCTCAAAAAAGAAGAACCATAATTAATTGCCACAAGATAATCAGAACTCATACCCATACTAAGATCGTTGAGATTAAGTTCTTTTTTAAGTTCTTGCATTTTTGAAAAAAAGGTTTTCGGATCATTGTTGAAAGGAGGGATGCACATCAATCCAATTATATCTAGGGAAAAATTTTTTTTACAATTTTCTACAAATTCGCTTACGTCAGAAATTTTTATACCATTTTTTTGTGGCTCATTACCTATATTTACTTGAACAAAAATTTTTATTTTATTTTTTTTTCCATCACTATGTTTAGAAATAGACTCTGCTAATTTAAGTGTATCTAGAGAATGCAAAAAATCAAATATTTCCAAAGCTGATTTAACTTTATTTGTTTGAAGTTTCCCTACCATATGTAATTTAATATTTGGGTTTTGTTCTTTTGTAAATTTCCATTTTTTTTCTGCTTCCTGAACTTTATTTTCACCAAAATGGATATGTCCAGCTTTAATTAGAGGGTTAATATAATCTAAGGAAAAAGTTTTACTAATGGCTATTACTTTAGGTAAAGTATTATAATTTTTAATTTCTTTTTTGATTTTATTATTAATTAATATTAAATTATCTTCAGCTTTATGCATACTGATATTCCTAAAATTTATCAATTTATAGATCGTTTTGATCAAAATCTTATCAAAAAAAAAACAATAAATCTTGGAATAATTTATAGAAATTACACAGACGTAATAAATGAAAAAGATCTAATTAGTTTTAAAGTATTTTGTTTGAAGAATAAATATAAACTATATTTAGCAAATAATTTTAAGATTGCTTTAAAATATAGATTAAATGGGGTTTATATACCGTCTTATAATAAAAAAATTAAAATTAATAAAACAAACTTGTTTAAAAACTTTAAAATATTGGGATCTGCCCATAATAAAATTGAAATAAACAAAAAAATTAATCAAGGATGTGAAATTATTTTTATTTCTCCTTTGTATAAAACTAAAAGAAAAATAAATTTTTTAGATACATCTAAATTCAATTTATTAACTTCTGATTATAAAGTAAAATTTATTGCACTTGGCGGAATTTCTGAAAATAATAAAAAAAAAATTAAAATGTTAAATGCATTTGGGTATTCTGGCATTTCTATCTTCCAAAAAAAAACCGGCCTATAAAAGGCCGGTTTTTATTAATTTAGTTCTACTTAATTTACTTAGAACGTGATTGAAACCATTAACTCTTGGTGTTCATCGTCTCTAGTCGCACTAGCAGCAGTTAGACCATTAACATTATCACCTTCGTTTCTTACATATTTGATAGCCATAGGGCCCATTGTGTAAGTTATACCAATACCTTCGTACTCAGCATCAACGTGTGTTGCTGAAGAAAGTTGGTTTTCAGAAGTAACAGAAGTATATCCTACAGAAACGTTATCCGACATATTGTAAGAAATTGCCCATGCATCTGTCATGTAGTTAGTACCATGTTGGTAAGCTACTTCAGTCATTTGATAACCAACTGAGAAACTTCCCATTGCATAAGAAAGAGCTCCTGTTATTGCGTCAACGTCTCCACCACCTGTAGTGTTTGTTCTTACTCTTTGAGTAGTATCATCACCACCAGATTGTTCGAACATTGCAGCTGTAATAGTTAAGCCATCAACTAGTGTAGAGTTTTTAAGAGTGATAGACGCTTCATCTGTATTACCAGATCCAGCTCCACCATTTCCACCATCATCTACTTGACCTCCAGAAGGTGCTAAACCAACTGTGATTGATGAACCCATAATTTCAGGTGCAACATAGTAGAAAGCATTACCCATTGCTGGCATTTCTACAGCACCGTAGTTCAATCCATCGTCAGCTTCTTCGAAAACGAATGGTGTTACGTTATCTACAGTTCCTGAACCATAGCAAGTACCACAACCGTCATCGTAAACTAATTTTCCAGCATCACCCATATCGATAGATAATTGCATAGAAGAATAAGCCATTGCATTACCAGTACCCATTGCCCAACCAGCTGTCCAACCATTGTCTAGTTCAACACTGTCCATTGAGAAAGCAAGTCCTGTTTTATTACCCCAGGATTGACCAGTTTGTTCGTCATTGTCTCCACCTGTGTAAGTTAGAACCCATGAACCGCTAACAGATCCAGCTTGTGCAGCTGATGCACATGCTAAAGAACCTGCTAAAGCAGTAAGTCCTATTTTTTTGAATTTATCCATAACATCTCCTTTTTGTTATAATTAATATTAATTATGAATGATGCATGTTTACCATTTAAAAATTATGAAAAATAAGAAAATATGCCATCTTTTGAAGATTTCTATAAAGTGTAACATAAAAACAACACTTAAATTTTCCTTATTTTAGTCATTTTTTCATATATTTCTACTTTTCTATATAATACGTATAAAATTAACAAAAATATCGATAAAATATATTAAGTATCAGTTTAAAATGAACCAATTATTAAAACTTAAGAAATTTTTTTTTAACTTAATTATTCTCCCTATCATTATTATTTTTTGCCTAAGTTCATGTGGTGGATTTAATAAATCAGATGCAAGAAAAGTTAGTCCAAATGCTGATGAAAGAGTTAAACAAAATATTGAACAAGGCAGAGGTATAAGATTAGGAGACGTTGGAGCCAAAGGAAGAGGAGGAGATTTTATGTTTGCCTCAGCTAACGAATTATGGAGAGCTACTCTTGAAGTTTTAGATTTTTTACCATTATCTAACGTGGACTACTCAGGTGGAATAATTATTACTGATTGGTATAGCGAAAATTTATCTAACAAAGAATCTATAAAAATTACAGTTAGATTTTTATCAAATGAAGTCAGAGCGGACGGAATACAAGTTATTATCCATAAAAAAGTTTGCAATGATTTTCAAAACTGTAGCATAAACAAATATAAATCTTCAATAGAGGAAGAAATAAAACTTGCTATATTAAAAAAAGCTGCGGTAATGGAAAAAATTGGTTTAGAAAAATATATGGAAGAGCAAAGAAGAAAAAGAGGAACGGCAAAAGGTGAAAGAGCCACACCTGGTTTAACTGATAAAGACTAAATATCTATTCTTATATATAAACAAAGTTGCAAAATGGAAAGATATAATTTCAAAGAAATTGAAAATAAGTGGCAGTTATTTTGGAATAAAAATAAATCATTTAAATCTAAAATAGATAAAACAAAAAATAAATTCTATTGCCTAGAAATGTTTCCTTATCCATCTGGGAAAATTCATATGGGTCACGTAAGAAACTATACAATAGGCGATGTGTTATCGAGATATAAAATTTTGAGTGGATTTAATGTACTTCATCCTATGGGATGGGATGCATTTGGAATGCCAGCAGAAAATGCTGCAAGAGAAAATAAATTAGATCCTAAAGATTGGACACATAAAAATATTAATACAATGAAAACCCAGCTTAAAAAGTTAGGATTATCAATAGATTGGGATAGAGAAATTTCGACTTGTTCTGAAGACTATTATAAACACCAACAATTATTTTTTTTAGAACTTTTGGAAAAAGGACTGGTATATAGAAAAGAAAATTATGTAAATTGGGACCCGGTAGATGAAACTGTGCTTGCAAACGAACAAGTAATAGATGGCAAAGGCTGGCGATCTGGTGCAATCGTAGAAAGAAAAAAATTAAACCAGTGGTTTTTTAATATATCAAAATTTTCACAAGAATTACTCGATGGTCTACAAACTTTAGAGGCATGGCCAAAGAAAGTAAAAATAATGCAAAAAAATTGGATTGGAAAATCCTTTGGTTGTGAAATTGATTTTAAAATTGAAGGAAATAAATCAATCGATAAAATAAAGTGCTTCACTACAAGGCCTGATACACTTTTTGGTTTTTCTTTCTTAGCAGTATCAATTGACCATCCAATCTCTAAGTTTTATGAAAAAAATGATAGTTTTATTAAATTTAAAGAAGAATGTTCTAAAACTGGAACTACAGAGGAATCTATTGCACAAGCAGAAAAAATTGGTTTTAAAACAGAATTGATAGCTACAAACCCTTTAGATGATACAAAAAAAGTTCCAGTCTACTTTGCAAACTTTGTTTTAATGGATTATGGATTTGGTGCTGTATTTGGGTGCCCCGCACATGACCAAAGAGATTTGGATTTTGCAAGAAAATATAAATTAAAAGTGATGCCAGTAGTAGAACCACTGGACTCTGCTGGTCATGTCTATGACAAAGCTACAAAACAATTTGTTATTACTGATAGATGTAAGGCATACACCGGCCCAGGTAAAATAATTAATTCAAAATTTCTAAATGGACTAAAAGTACCTGAAGATTCAATTATTAAAACAATCGAGTACTTAGAAAAAAAAAGTATCGGGAAAAAAAAAATTAATTTTAGACTTAAAGATTGGGGTGTATCTAGACAAAGATACTGGGGTTGCCCAATACCAGTAGCATATGACGAAAATGGAAAAACTGTACCTATACCGAAATCAATGTTGCCAATTAAACTTCCAGAAAATATTAATCTCGACACAAAAGGAAACCCTTTGGATAGTCAACAAAATTGGAAAACAATTACAATTGATGGAAAAAAACTTGTAAGAGAAACTGATACTTTAGATACTTTTGTTTGTTCTTCTTGGTACTATTTAAGATTTTGTTCACCTAACGAAAAAAGCTATGGATTTACTAAAGAAGAAATTGATTACTGGATGCCTGTTGACCAATATATAGGTGGAGTAGAACACGCAATTCTACATTTACTATATTCACGTTTTTTCATGAAAGCACTAAGTTATAAAAATAAAAATTTTAATATAGATGAACCATTTAAAAGTCTATTTACTCAGGGTATGGTCTGTCACGAAACATATAAAGATAAAGATAACAATTGGCTTGGCCCTGAAGAAGTGGAGTCAAAAGATGGAAAAAATTATTTTAAAATAAATAAACCAAATGAAAAAATTTTAGTTGGTCCATCAGAATCAATGTCTAAATCAAAAAAAAATACCATTGATCCTGAAGAAATGATAAATAATTATGGAGCTGATGCAGTTAGATTGTTTATACTATCTGACAGTCCACCTGCAAAAGATGTTCAATGGTCAGAACAGGGTATGGTTTCTTCATATAAATTTATAAATAAATTATGGACTATGCATAATTTAATTTTAGAAAAATTAAAAAACAATGAAGAAAATAAAAGTTTTTCGGATAATATGAATCATTATACGAATCAACTAATAGATAATATTAATTTTAATTTAGATAAATTTAATTATAATGTAATTATTGCTAACTTATATCAAACATATAACTTTCTTAACGAAAAGTTAAAATACAAAGTTGATACTAATAACCTAAAAATAAATTATGTAAAAATACTAACAACTATGTTGCCAGTCGTTCCCCATTTTGCATCAGAATGTTTGACAATCTTAGGGGAAAATCAATTTCAAAATTGGCCAAAAGTAGAGAAAAAATATATCGAAAATGAAATAATAAATATAGTTATTCAAATTAATGGTAAAAAAAGAGGGCTTTTAGAAATGCCCAAAAATACCAATGAAGAAGAATTAGAAAAAAACGTTATGAAAAATGATAGTATAAAGAAATATTTATCAAACAAAATAATAAAGAAAAAAATATTTATAAAGGATAAAATAATAAACTTCATAATATAAAATGTTTAAAAATAGTATCAAATATCTATTAATATCTTCTTTAGTATTTTTATTATCTTGCGGGTATACACCTATATATTCAAAAAAAAATAATATTTTATACTTAGATAAAATCTCTTACTCTGGTGACCAAGTAATAAACGATGAATTAAAAATTGTTTTGCAACGTTATAAGAAAAATATAGATAGTGAAAAGATAGTTGATTTAGTAATTAACTCATCTCAGACTAAAAAAATTATTCAAAAAAATACAAAAGGTGAAGCAAGCTCTTATGAAATATCTTTATTTGTAAACGTTGAGGCAAAATACGAAAATAAAATTATTTTAAATAAAATTTTAAAAAGAAAAGGCATGTATGCTGCTAAAAACTCTCGTTCAGAAGAAAAAACTTTAGAAAATCGCCTGTTAAAAAATATGTCAAGAGAAATTGCAAATCAGGTAGTTTTGGATACAACTCATAAACTTAAATGATAATTAAATCGTTTGAAATAAATAAAATAAAAACTGAAAATTATAATTTTTTTTTAATTTATGGTGACAATCAAGGTTTAAAAAATGACATTATAAAAGATATAAAAAACAAAACAAAAAAAGAATATAAAAAATTTAAATATACTGAAAAAGAATTATTAGAGAGTTCAGAAAATTTTTTTAACCTGATATTAACAAAATCTTTTTTTGACCCAAATAAAATAATAATTATAGACGACGTCACAGACAAAATTTTCAAAACTATTGAAAGTATAAATAAAAAAAGTGATGTTTTAATTTTCATTTTAGCAAACAAATTAGACAAAAAATCAAAAATAAGAAACCTATTTGAAAAAGATAACGAACTAATTTGTATACCTTGCTACGAAGATAACGCTATATCACTAAACAAAATAGTAAATTTAGAAATAAAAAAAAGTGATATTAAGATATCGCAAGAATCTATTAATTTATTGATTGATAGATCAAGTGGAGATAGGCAAAATTTAAAAAACGAGTTAGAAAAAATCAAATCTTATGCCTATAAAAAAAAAGTAATAAATATAGATGAAGTGAAAATATTAACTAACTTAAATGAAAATTTTGATAATGAAGAAATAATAAATAATTGTTTAGCTGGAAATAAAAAAAAATTAAAAAAAATTCTTGAAGAAAATAATTTTTCTACTGAAGATTATTTTATTTTGCTTAAGATTTTAAGTAATAAAATACAAAGATTATTTAGATTAAAATGCTTGATTAATTCAGGTAGTAAGGTAGATGAAGTTTTTAATCAAACAAAACCAGCAATTTTTTGGAAAGAGAAAGAAATAGTAAGAAAACAGCTAAGTTTATGGAATATAAATCAACTTAAAACAACTATAAATTCTTTAAATAAAGTAGAACTTTTATGCAAAAAAAATAATGAAATGGCAGTAAATATAATTTTAAATTTTATTTCTGGCGTATGTTTAGAGCTCAATAGTGCGTCTTAATAATATTTATTAATCTATCCAACTGATCAAAATCTTTGTACTCTAAGCTCATAGTTCCAGAATTGTTTTTGTTTGATTTTATAAAAACACTTAATCCTGTTTTATCTTCTAATTCCTTTTCTAAATTTATAATATTTATATCTTTTTTTGGTAAAACCTTAATATGATTATTTTTCTTCAGCGCTTTTACTAAATTTTCAGTTTGCCTAACTGATAATTTTTTATCTATAATTTTATTGGCAATAAAAATAGCATTCGAAAGACCTACCAAAATTTTTGCATGTCCTGGTGATATTTTTTCAGTTTCAACATATTTTATTACTTCTTTTGGTAAATTTAATAGCCTTATGCAATTAGCAACATGACTTCTGCTTTTTCCAATAAATTGTGCGATTTTTTCATGATCATAAGAAAATTCATCAATTAATTTTTGATATCCTTGGGCTTCCTCAACAGCATTAAGATCTTGCCTTTGAACGTTTTCAACAATGGCAAATTCTAAAGTTTTTAAATCATCTACCTTAATAACAACTACTGGTATCTCATTTAATCCAGCATTTTGAGCAGCCAACCATCTTCTTTCACCTGCAATAATTTCATATTTATTATTATCTCTAGGTCTAACAATTATAGGTTGAATAACACCTCTTTCTTTTATTGAATTTGTAAGTTCATTTAAACTTTCCTTGTTAAAAATTTTTCTAGGTTGATATTTGCTTCTCACCAAATCATTGATCTGAACTTTGCTTATATTTTCTTTGGGCTTCGAGTCTCCAATTAATGATGATAGACCTCTTCCTAAACCTTTTTTTATTTTAAAAGCATCCATTAAGCTGCGCTTTCTAAAAATTTATCTTGCGAAATAAACTCGTTGGTAAAACTAAAATAAGCATTACTTCCAGGACAGTTTTTATCATACATTAAAACAGGCATACCATGTGACGGCGCTTCGGATAATCTCACATTTCTTGGAATAATAGTGTTATAAACTTTATCTTTAAAATAATTTCTAGCTTCTAATTCAACTTGTGTGGATAACTTATTTCTTCTATCAAACATTGTTAGTAAAATTCCTCTTATTATTAGGTTTGAATTTAACTTATCTTTTATTCTATCAATTGTTTTAATTAATTGAGTTAAACCTTCTAAAGCAAAAAACTCAGTCTGCAATGGTACTATTAGTGAATTTGAAACGACTAATGCCATAACTGTTAAAAGACTTAAAGATGGTGGACAATCAATAAATATATATGAAAATTCATTTTGATTTGACTCTAAAAATTCGTTTATTTTTTCTTTTAAAAGAAAAGCTCTATCACTGTCCCCTGCTGTCTCAACTTCAAGACCAGATAAATCTACATTAGATGTTATAATATTTAAGTTATCTATTTTACTACTTTTTATCACATCTTTGAAATTTTTCTGACCAACCAAAACTTCATAGATGGTATCTTTTGAATCTAAATTTGATAAACCCAAACCAGTAGTAGCGTTTCCTTGAGGATCTAAATCTATGACTAATACTTTTTTATTTTGAAGCGCTAGTCCAGCTGCTAGATTTATTACAGTTGTAGTTTTGCCTACTCCACCTTTTTGATTTATTACAGAAACTATTTGCGTTTTATTCAATTTTTTTTTTTATATTTTTAACATTTACAATTAACGAATCGTTGTTTGTTAAACTTCTTCTTTCCTTATACTCAAAATCCCAAACCTTGGAAGTATCTCTTAAGGCTTGTTTTCCATTTTTCCCCAAAAATAAAATTAAATTTTCATATTTTATAAAATTTTTTTTAATTATATTAAAAATTTGATCGATTGGCTTAAATGCCCTGGCTGTAATCGTATTAGCCTTTAGATTTTCCAAATCAATAATGTTTTTATTGACTACAGATGCATTCAGACTAAATTTATTTATTATTTCATTCAAAAAATTTGTTTTTTTAATACTTTTTTCATAAAGCATAAATCTGATGTCTAAATCTTTATGTTTTGTCAAAATTGCGAGTATTATTCCAGGAAAGCCTGCGCCTGTACCTAGGTCTGCACATGATTCTGTATTTTTATCAAACATATCAACTATTTGAGCACTATCATATATGTGTCTTATGTCTATTATTTTCTCATCATTTTTACTAATTAAGTTAAATTTTGAGTTATTTTTAATTAATATTTCTTTAAATAAGGAAAGATCATCGATTGTTTCACGTGAAACTTGTAGGTTTTCAAAAATATTACTACTTTTAATTACCATTTAGGTTATTAAGCAATAATTTTATAAGATTTTCTCTTAATATGGGATAGTAAAACATATACAGCTGCGGGAGTGATACCATCAATTCTCAATGCCTGACCCATTGTTTTTGGTTTTATATAACCTAATTTTTGCTTAACTTCATTAGATAATCCACTCAGTTTGTCATAATTTATATTATCTGGAATAATAAAGTTCTCATCTTTTTTAAAGGCAAGAATATCTGCCTCTTGTTTATCCATATATCCTAAATAATGTGAATTTATTTCCATTTGTTCGTCTATTTCTTTACCATTATTAGGTATTTTAGGCCAAATTTCCCTTATTAAATGCATATTAACGTTTTTTTGAGATAATAATTCATTTGCAGATCTAAAAACACCATCTTTAGCAATATTTATTCCGTATTCCTTAGCTTTTGAAGGTGATATTTTAAATTTTTTCATTTTTGAAGCAGTAATTAGCAATTTTTTCTCTTTTTCCAAATATGTTTTTTTTCTAAAATCTGATACCAAGCCTAATTTTATTGCAATTGGAGTTAATCTTTGGTCTGCATTGTCTGCCCTAAGTGATAATCTGTATTCAGCACGTGAGGTAAACATCCTATATGGCTCAGATACACCTTTTGTCGTTAAATCATCTATCATTACTCCTATATAAGCTTCTGAACGATCTAAAATAAAAGGTTCGAGATTTTTTATTGATAATGCAGCGTTTATACCAGCTATGATTCCTTGAGCTGCAGCTTCTTCATAGCCAGTTGTACCATTAATTTGCCCAGCTAAGTATAAATTTTTAATTTTTTTTGTTTCAAGAGTTAAAAAGAGTTCCCTTGGATCTACATAATCATATTCTATGGCGTACCCGGGCCTTAAAAACTTAACATTTTCTAAACCATTGATTTTACTGCATATTTCATACTGTATTTCAACTGGTAAAGAAGTAGATATTCCATTTGGATATACAGTTTTATCATTTAAACCCTCTGGCTCTAGAAAAATTTGATGACTAATTTTATTTTTAAACTTTACAACCTTATCTTCGATTGACGGACAGTATCGAGGGCCTACTCCCTTTATATTACCAGAATACATTGCGCTTAATTTTATATTTTTAGAAATAATTTTATGTACTAGTTCATTAGTATAGGTCATTGCACAAGAAACTTGTTGATTAGAATTTTTTTTTGTTAAAAAAGAAAAAAAATATGGATCATCATCTGCATGTTGTTTTTCTAAACTACTAAAATTTATTGTATTTGAGTCTAATCTAGGTGGAGTTCCAGTTTTTAATCTTCCAAACTTAAAATTATATTTTTTTAATTGTTCGCTTAAACCAGTAGAAGGTTTTTCATTAAACCTACCTGCTGGAGTTTTCTTATCTCCAATGTGAATTAAACCATTAAGAAATGTACCGGTTGTTAAAATTAATTTTTTACAAAAAATAGTTTTTTCTGCTTTGGTTTTAAATCCTATAATTACATTTTTTTTAAAAATAAACTCAATTACTGGATCTGAAAAAACCTTTAAATTGCAGTGATTTAGAAGCTTTTTTTGCATATTTTTACGGTACAAAAATCGATCTGACTGAGTTCTTGGACCTCTTACTGCTGGACCACGACTGCGATTTAACAATCTAAATTGTATACCTGATTTATCAGCTACATCACCCATCAAACCATCAAGAGCATCAATTTCTCTGACAAGATGTCCTTTTCCAAGCCCTCCTATTGCTGGGTTGCAAGACATTTCTCCAATGGTATCTATCTTATGAGTAAAAAGTGCTGTATTAATTCCTAATCTTGCTGAAGCTGATGCAGCTTCGCATCCAGCGTGACCTCCACCTATAACTACTACTTCAAAAGATAAATCATTTTTCATCATTTCAATTTATAGATGATCTATTAATTTACAAGAAAAGAGATTTTAATGTAAATTATTGTTGATTATCAACATTTTTTATTAAAAAAGATGCAAAAAACCTTATAAATAGAGGTTTATTTTCCTATGCAAAAATCATTGAAAATACTGTCTAATATCTCTTCTACGTCTATTTTACCAACAATAATTCCCAAATACCGTGTAGCTAATCTTAAATCTTCTGCTGCTTTATCAAAATCGTCTGTTGTTTTTTTTTTTATAAAATTTTGAAGATGCTCTGCGCACTCTTCTAGATTTTCTCTATGTCTTTCTCTTGTTATTAATATATTTTCAGAATTAACAAATTGTTTTTTTAATTTATTTTTAATCTTATTTAATAATTTTTTTAGATTTTTTTGTTTTTTTAATGAAATAATAATAGGTTTATATTTTTTAAATTCTTTTTTAATTTTTTTTGTACCTAAATCAGATTTATTAATAACAAGTATAGATTTTTTAGTATCTAAGACGTTAAAAAAGCCTTTAAAATCAGCGGTTTTTGGCTCAATTACTACTATATTTAAATCCGCATTTTCTGCTTTTTTAAGTGCTAACTGTACACCCTTTTTTTCTATCTCATCTTTAGATTCTCTAATTCCTGCTGTATCCGAAACTATTACTGGAAATCCATCAAAGTTTAAATGAGTTTCGATAACATCTCTTGTAGTTCCTGCAGTTTCAGAAACTATTGCAATTTCTCTTTTTGACAAATAATTTATTAAACTAGATTTCCCGACGTTTGCTGGACCTACAATAGCTATCTTTAAACCTTCCCTAATTTTTTCTCCTACTTTATGATCATCTAAATTTATTTTAATTTCTTTTAATATTTTTTTAGAAACTTTTTTAATTTCTAAGTCAATTTTTGATGGTAGATCCTCATCAGGAAAATCGATTTTAGCTTCAACATGTGACAATATTTTTAAAAGTTTCTCCCTCCATATATTATACTGCTTTGAAGATTTGCCAGTCATTACATTTATTGCTTGCTTCCTTTGAATTTCTGTTTCTGATGATATTAAGTCAGCTATACTTTCAGCTTTAAGCAAATTTACTTTACCATTTTGAAAAGCTCTTCTAGTAAATTCACCTGGATCTGCCAATCTACAACTTTTTATTTTAGAAATTTCATTATGAATAGCGCTAATTACAGCTTGACTACCATGTATGTGAAATTCAGCTAAATCTTCACCAGTATAGCTATCAGGTCCAGGAAACCATAGAATTATTGCTTCATCAATAAGCTCATTATTGGCTATATTCTTCACTTTTTTAAGTGTTGCCACTCTTGGAGTTGGCAAATGATTGTCGGTAAGTTTTTTAATAACTTTAGATGCACTTTTTCCCGATACTCTAATTACAGCAATTCCAGAAACACCCGGACCCGAAGATAAAGCATAAATAGTCATTTTATATTAACCAGCTATACATTTTTTTATATTTATTAAAAAAGTTTACCATAATATAGATTAATAGCATGATAAATAAAATATCATTTAAAACAAAGTTTGGATGGATTTCTGCTTACGCAAATAAGAACAAAATTACTAGAATTAAATTTGGAAAAGCAAACACCACGACAGAAACTATGAGTCTTAATAAATTAAAATGTACATTATTAAATTTTTTTAATGGAAATATCATAAAAGCCAATTTTAAATTACAAATTGATGGCACTAATATACAAAAAAAAATTTGGAATGAGCTTACAAAAATTAAGGTTGGTAAAACCAAAAGCTATGGAGAAATAGCTAAAAAATATAATTTATCTCCACGTCATGTAGGAAAAATATGCGGTCAGAATAAATTTGTTTTAATAGTGCCTTGCCATAGAGTTATTAGGTCAGATGGTAAACTTGGAGGCTACACCTCTGTAGGCGGTTTAAAATTAAAAAAAAAACTATTAGATTTTGAAAAAAAAATTTAATCTATGCTGGCTTATTCATTGATGTAAAAAATTCAGCATTATTTTTTGTATTTCTCAATTTAGAACTTAAAAATTCGATTGCTTCCATTGTCCCCATTGGGCCAATAATTCTTCTCAAAACATTCATCTTTTGTAAATCACCCTTTTCAAAGATCAGTTCTTCTCTTCTAGTTCCTGATTTAGTAATATCTATAGCTGGGAAAATTCTTTTATCAGATATTTTTCTATCCAAAACAAGTTCACTATTTCCTGTACCTTTGAATTCTTCAAAAATTACTTCATCCATTCTACTTCCAGTATCAATTAATGCTGTGGATATAATGGTTAATGATCCACCTTCTTCTATATTTCTTGCTGCACCAAAAAATCTTTTAGGTCTTTGAAGTGCATTTGCATCCACACCTCCCGTTAAAACTTTTCCTGAGCTTGGCACAACTGCATTATAAGCTCTTCCTAATCTGGTGATCGAGTCTAATAAAATAACAACATCTTTTTTATGTTCTGCTAATCTCTTAGCTTTTTCTATCACCATCTCAGCTACAGCAACATGTCTAGAAGCAGGTTCATCAAAAGTTGAGCTTATAACTTCACCTTTAACGGTTCTCTGCATATCTGTAACCTCTTCTGGACGTTCATCTATTAACAAAACCATTAAATATATTTCTGGATGATTGGCAGCTATTGATTGTGCAATATTTTGTAAAATGATTGTTTTACCTGCTTTTGGTGGAGAAATGATTAATGATCTTTGTCCTTTGCCTACAGGACTAACGAGATCAATTAATCTTGCTGTCAGATCTGGTTTTTTTTCTATTTTTAAATTTTCAATTTCCATTTTAATTTGTTTTTCTGGATAAAGAGGTGTCAAATTATCAAAAGCAATTTTATGTTTCATCTTTTCAGGATCTTCGAAATTAATTTTACTAACTTTTAATAATGCAAAATATCTTTCTCCATCTCTTGGTGCTCTTACTGGACCCTCGACTGTATCGCCTGTTCTTAAACCAAATCTTCTAATTTGACTTGGACTTATATAAATATCATCTGGACCTGGTAAGTAGTTTGACTCAATTGCTCTTAAAAAACCAAATCCGTCTTGGAGAGTTTCTAAAACTCCAGCTCCTGTTATTTCTTCATTTTTTTCTGCTAATTTTTTTAATATTGCAAATAAAATTTCTTGCTTTCTAAGAGTGCTAGCATTTTCAATACCTAACTTTTCAGCTTCGTTTATTAGCTTTTCAGAGCTCTGATTTTTAAGTTCTTGAATGTTCATGTTATTTTTTTGATTTTTTTAAAGAAGTGTTTGGAGAAACTAATATAATATTAAATCAAATTATTTCAAGTCTATATTATAGGCTTATAAATTACAATAAAAACAATGATAATAAGTAATATTGTGGGTATTTCGTTGATAATTCTATAAAATCTTGATGAATTTACGTTTTGGTTGGAAGAAAAAAGAATAAGACATTTACCTAAATAAAAATGATAAATTGTTAATAAAATTACTGAAACTAATTTTATTTGTATCCATAACTCATTTAAAATAGAAAAGCCAAGAGAACTTATAAGCAATAGACCAAATAGCCAAGATAAAATCATGGCAGGTGTCATAATATAATAAAATAATTTTCTTTCCATAGTCTTAAAAACATTACATAGGTTTAAATCATTCACACTTTCTGAATGATAAACAAAAATTCTAGGTAAATACAAAAGCCCAGCCATCCAAGAAATAACAGCTACTAAATGAATTGCTTTAAATAATAGGTATGTATTCATTTATCTTTTTTTTCAATTAATTTTAAAAGTTTTTTCATAATCCCAAACATGGACATTTTACATATTTACTTGAACACATTATAGATGAAACAAAATTTCCCGTTATTTCTTTCTGTAAAACTAACTCTGTAAGTCCTTTAATAAAATTTTCTTCAATTCCTAATGCTGGTACTCTTTTATAAAAACTACAACCATTTTTTTCTGCTAAATTTTTATATTCAATATCCAGCTCTACCAAAGTTTCCGAGTGTTCTGATACAAAGGCCACAGGAACTATAACAATGCCTTTTTTTTCTTTAGAATATTTTATAATTACTTCATCTGTGGATGGTCCAATCCATTTTAAAGGACCTACCCGGCTTTGATAACTTATTAAAAAATCTAAATTTTCACTAGTTAGTTTAGACATTATACCTTGAACAGTTTTCTCTACCTGCCATTGATAAGGATCTCCTTTTTTAATTTTATTTTCAGGCAAACCATGTGCTGAAAAAATTAATTTAAAGTCTTTGTTTTCTAAAGTTTCTATTGTTTTTTTAATGAGGCTAACATGGGATTCTAAGAAATTATTTTCTGTAGGATAACAACAGATAGTTTTAGTTTTTATCTTATAATTCTCTTTTTTACATAAATCATTCCATTCTTTAATTGAAGATCCAGAAGTTGAAGCTGAATATTGAGGATATAAAGGTAAAAGTATTATTTCTTCTGGATTATATTCTCTAACTTTTTTAATTACTTCAAGGGCTCTTGGATGCCAACATCTCATTACAACAAAACATTTATAATCACCTTTTTTTTTTAGATTATTTTCTAAACTTTTTGCTTGATTCTGAGTTAGTTCAAGAATCGGTGATTTATTGCCAATTTCTTTATAAATATTTTTTGCAATTGGTGCTCTTCTTTTAGAAATTAATTTTGCTAACGGATATCTAATAATAGAAGGAATGCTAATTATTGCAGGATCATTAAATAAGTTAAAAAGAAACGGTTCTACACTTTCTAATTTATCTGGTCCTCCTAAATTAAATAAAATAACAGCTTTTTTTAACATGTTCTGTCCCTAATTGTTTTTATAACAAATTTTATCATTAAAGGGTTAGTTTTGGGTAGTACACCATGTCCCAGATTAAAAATATATGGATAACCCTTAAATATATCTAAATATTTTATAACTTCTTTTTCTACTTTTTTTTTATTTGTTAATAATATCTTAGGATTCATTCCTCCTTGGATGGGTATATTTTTTATTCTTTTTAAAAACCAATCAGGATTTATTTTATCATCAATACTTATACAACTTGGTTTAACAAAATTACAAAAATCAACATAATTTTCTTTTTTAATACCTTTAGGAAAACATATTATAGGAATATTTCTTTTTTTAACATGGTCAACAATTTTAGAATTGGGTATATAACAATATTTTAAAAGGTCTTTGTCCGGCAATAAACCTGCCCATGAATCAAAAATTTGAATAACGTTAGCTCCCGAATCAATTTGTTTATCAATATGTAAACATATAAATTTTTCTAATTTAACTAATAACTCATCAATTAAATTTTTATTTTTTAAAAATGTATTTATATTAAAAGCACTTTTAGGAGACTGTTTGTGGATCATATATAATAATAATGTCCAAGGTGAACCTGCAAAACCAATTAATGATTTATTTTTGTAATCTATTTTTTTTTTTAATAAACTTAAACTTTTATATACTTCAGAAACTCTATCTATAAATATATTTTTTTCTGTATTTACTATTTCATCTAAATTAAAATTTCCTAGTATAGGACCAAAATTTTTTTTAAAAAAAACATTCTGACCTAAACCATATGGAATTATTAAAATATCAGAAAATAAAATTACTCCATCAATATCGAATCTTTTTATTGGTTGTAAACTAATTTTACTTACTAGACTTTTAGTTAAGCAAAGTTTAATGAAATCAGGATTTTCTTTTCTAATTTTTCTAAATTCATTTAAATATCTACCCGCTTGCCTCATAAACCAAATAGGCATTCCTTTATACTTTTTTTTATTTAAACAGTTATTAAGTCTTCCCATATATAAATAATATAATTAATAAGAATAGTTGTATTAGTATACTCTGTTAGTAAGTTTAATTAATAGTTATAAACAGGTTGTTAGATTTTTTATTCATAATTTTAAAACAAAAAGCATATTAATTTATAATAAAAAAGTTAATTTATTAGTTTTTAACATAATTAACATATTGTTATTTATTGATAATTATATGTGAACAATTATAAATTAAATTTAATAAAAATAATAATTTAATAAAAAAAGCTAATATTATTAAAGTTAATTAACAATTTATACATGGATAATATATATAAAATATATCTTATTTCCGATTCAACCGGAGAAACCTTAGACAGGATATTCTTGGCCTTAAAAGCACAATTTCCAAATTTTAAGTGTGATTCTTTTCAGTACGCATTTACTAGAACCGAAAATCAAATATTGAAAATATTAGAAATTTGTAAAAAAGAAAAAAACTCTATTATTCTCTATACAATTGTAGATATTCAATTAGCCAAATTTTTATCAAAAGAGAGCAATAAAAAACAAATTCCATGTTTTGGAGTTTTAGGAGATTTAATTTTAAGATTTTCAAAATTGCTAAATCAAAGAGCATCACATTTGCCAAGCGGCCAACACATTTTGGATGATGAATATTTTAAAAAAATAGAAGCACTTAAATTTACAATGGCGCATGATGATGGAAATGGAGTAGGAGATATTGAGGATTCGGATATTATTATATTGGGTGTTAGTAGAACAAGTAAAACGCCAACATGTATATATTTAGCAAATCGAGGTTTTAAAGCATCTAATATACCAATTATATCCAATATAGAATTGCCCAAAAAAATTACCAATAAAAAAAAAAAAATTGTATTATAGGGCTGGTAACAGAAGCTGAAAGATTAATGGATGTAAGAAAAAATAGAATGAATTTAATAAAAGAAAATGATCCCAAAGACTATACAAATCTTAAAAACATAGAAAAAGAAATAGATTTATCAAAAAGATTATTTAGAAAATACAATTGGCCCACAATAGATGTAACTAGAAAATCAGTTGAAGAAACGGCTGCTTCAATAATTAAAATTTATAACATTATGTATAGTTGATGGTGGATTCTATTATATTAGCTTCAAAAAGTTCAGTGAGAAAAAAAATTTTGGAGGAAAATGATATAAAGTGTAAAGTCATACCTTCTAACGTTGATGAAGATTTAATTAAAAAAAGCTTACTAAATGAAAATGCAAATCCAGAAATGATATCTAAAAATTTAGCAGAGTTAAAGGCAAACAAAATAAGCAATAAGGAAAATGAAAAACTAGTGCTAGGAGCAGATAGTGTAATTGATTTAAATAACGAAATTATATCTAAGCCAAAAAATAGAAATGAAGCTCTAGAAATATTAAAAAAATTAAATGGTAAAAAACATTATTTAATTAGTTCGGTATGCATATCAATGAATGGATCTATGATTTGGAACTATACTGATAAAGCAACTTTAACCATGAAAAAAATGTCTGACGAGGAATTACAAAAATACCTATCAAAAATATCAGACGAAGCCCTGTACGCTTATAATGTCTATCAAATTGAGGGAGAAGGAAGAGCATTATTTTCAAATATAGAAGGTGATGAAGATACAATTATGGGATTACCAGTTAAACAAATTAAAGACTATTTGGAAAGCTATGAGTGAATCAGTGTTAATTATAGGAGTAGGGCCGGGATTAAGCGCTTCACTTGCGAGATTATGCGCTTCTAAAGGCATGAAAGTAGTTTTAGCTTCTAGAACGATAGAAAAACTAAATGAATTAAAAAAAGAAATTAGTGCTGAAACAATTAAATGTGACTCAAGCAATGAAGAAAGCGTTACAAATCTTTTTAAAGAAGTTGATAAATTAATTGGAACACCAAATCTTGTAATTTATAATGCTTCATCACGTCCAAAGAGAGCAAGTTTAATTGATTTAAATCCGAAAGAAACCCAAAAAGCAATTAATATTACTTGTTTTGGGGCATTTTTAGTTGCGCAGGAAGCAGCAAGGAGAATGATAAAAAGAAAAAATGGGAGTATATTTTTTACTGGAGCAACAGCTGGCATAAAAGGCTTTGCAAACTCATCAGCTTTTGCAATGGGTAAATTTGGTTTAAGAGGATTAGCGCAATCTCTTGCAAGAGAGCTCCATCCAAAAGGTATTCATATAGCACATTTTATTATTGATGGTGGCATAGGAAAAGAATCATTGAATAATTATCAAATGATAAACCCAGATGAAATAGCAAAAACTTACCTACAATTTCATCACCAAGATAAAAATGCTTGGTCCTGGGAAATGGAGATAAGAACATCAGAGGAAAAATTTTAAATGAAAAAATATTTAGTTATAGGGAATCCAATAGAACATTCGCTGTCGCCCAGACTTCATAATTATTGGATTAAAGAAAATAAGATTGACGCAGAGTATTACAAAAAAAAAATAAACGAAGAAGACATCAAGGGCATTATATCAGATATTAAAAATGGTAAAATAAATGGAATAAATGTAACTGTTCCTTTTAAAAAATCTGTTATTCCTTTTATAGATGAACTAAGTGCAGAAGCAAAAGAATCACAATCGGTAAATACTATTTATTTGGGAGAAGGAAAAATACTTGGCCACAATACCGATATAGCAGGTTTTGAACTAGGTATAAGAAATTGTAAATATGATCTAAGAAATAAAAAAGTTTTAATTTTAGGTGCGGGTGGAGTTGTGTCATCTATTATTTTAGGTTTAAAAAAAATGGGTGCTAGCAAAATAACGATTAGCAATAGGACAAAATCTAAGTCAGAGAATTTAAAAAAATATTTTAAATATCTGGATATAGTTGATTGGGGCAAAATAACAGAATTTGATATGATTATAAATGCAACGAGCTTGGGCCTTAATAATAACGATGAAATTAAATTAGATTACCAAAAAGTCGGTAAGAATAAATTTTTTTATGATATAATTTATAATCCAACTGAAACAAATTTTTTAAAAACAGCAAAGCAATTTGGGCATAAGACTGAAAACGGAAAGATGATGTTTGTTTATCAAGCTCATCAGGCTTTTGTACTATGGCATAAAATTATGCCAAAAATAGATAATAAAACAATAGAACTTTTAAATTAATGATAAGAATAGGTATTTTAGGTCACATAGGTTCAGGAAAAAGTTATATAGCAAAACAATTTGGTTACCCAGTTTTTGATGCTGATCAAGAAGTTTCTAAATTGTACAAAAAAAATAAATCTTCTTTTAAAGAGTTAAAAAAAATACTTCCAAATTATGTAAAAACATTTCCAATTAGAAAAGATGAACTTGTAAAAGCTATTATAGATAAAAATGTAAATTTAAAGAAAATTAACAAAGTAATTCACCCTAAAATAAGAAAAAAAATGAATAATTTTTTGAATAAAAATAAAAAAAAAAAATTAGTTATTTTAGACATACCACTTTTATTGGAAAATAAACTAAACAAAAAGAATGATATTTTAATTTTTGTACAAGCTAAAAGAAAAGAAATATATAAGAATTTAAAAAAAAGAGGAAATTTTAATATAAAACTTATAAAAAAGTTCAAACAAATTCAATCATCTATAGAATTTAAAAAAAAAAAATCAGATTTTGTTATTAAAAATAATTTTAAGCATAATTATGTAAGAAAAAATGTTAAACAAATACTGAAAAAAATTTTATAAAATGAAAGAAATAGTATTAGATACAGAAACAACTGGTTTATCTGTAAAAGATGGACATAGAATAGTTGAGATCGGTTGTATTGAATTAAATAACAGAGTTGTGACTAATAAAAAGTTTCACTGTCTTTTAAATCCTGAAAGAAGTGTATCAGAAGATGCTTACAAAATTCATGGATATTCCGATAAGTTTTTGGCAGATAAAAAAAAATTTGTAGAAATTGCAGATGATTTTTTAAGTTTTATAGGTGAAAAAAAATTAGTCATCCATAACTCAGTTTTTGATATATCACATTTAAATAATGAGCTTGGGCTAGTAGGAAAAAAAAAAATTAATAAAGACCAAGTTATTGACACTCTTGAAATAGCAAAAAATAAATTTCCAGGATCACAAATCAATCTAGATGCTTTGTGTAAAAAATTTAGGATTGATAACTCCAAAAGAGAAAAACATAATGCAATTATTGACTGTGAGCTTCTTAGCAAAGTGTATATAAATTTATTAGATGAGAAAGAGCCAACATTTAATTTTTTATCAAATTCTACTAATATTAAAGATAATTATTTAGATACTAAATTAGATTATTATAAAAAAGTAATAAAGCCAACGCATGAAGAAACAAAGCTTCATGGTCAATTTCTTAAGAAAGAATTAAAAAAAAATTATTTTAATTAATTTAATTTTTCATTATACAATTTTTCTATATCTACTTTTTCTTTTAGCTTTATTTCTGGGAAACCAGAATTTTTAATTAAAGAAAGAAAAATAGTTTCTAGTTTAGGGTAAATTATTTTTGGAATTTTACTTAATATAATTCTTTCTAACTCTTTTTTATTTTCTATTTCTCCTTCTAACTTGACTATTGTAGCGTAAGTGATTTCAAAATTAGATCTTTTATTTGCTAAATTTTTATCTTGAAAACGGAGTATTGTATTAATTTGGATTACTTTGTTTTTTACTGCTGTACTATTAATATCTATGTTTAAGCTATATTTTGATAAATTATCTTTTACAAAAAGATATGTTTCAATGTCTGGTGTTTCAAAAGAAATATCTTTTATAAATTCAGTAAGTATTTTGTATTCGATGCTCATAAATTAATAATCTTTATCCTCGTACTCTCCATCTATATAATTTTTGTCTTTATTTTTTTTTTTATAATTATTTGAGAATTTTTTTATAAACATTTTTCTTGTAAGAGGAAAGATTAAAAGAAAACCAAGTAAATCAGTAGCAAATCCTGGAAATATTAAAAGAATGCTTCCAAAGGCCAAAGCAGCACCTGAAATCATTTCATATATTGGTATTTCATTTTTCATTAATTGAGAAATACCTGATCTAAGAGTATTTAATCCTTCATACCTTGCATATAGAATTCCTACAAACGCTGTAATTAAAATTAAGGAAATAGTATTAAAGGCACCTATTTGGGAACCAATTTTAATAAATAAATAAATTTCAATTAAAGGGATTAAAATAATTAAAATAACTAAAGATCTCATTTTTCAGGTCAATATTGCATATTGTAATTAAACATTTATCCAATAAGATATAATATTATAAACATGAATTACAGTTTTGAATATATAGATATTATACTTTTAGCAATGATTGCCGGTTTCATTTTTATGAGACTTAGAGGTATTTTGGGTAGAAGAACCGAAAATGAAGAGAGTTTTAAAGAAAATTTAGAAAAAGATGTATTAAACAGAAATTTTAATAAAAATTTTTTAAAAGATAATGTTGAAGAGTTTAATGAAGAAGCCAAAGAAAGATTTGTCAAAGGCGCAAAGGCAGCTTATGAGCTTATAATCAATTCATTTGCCAAAGGTGATATAAAAACATTAAAACCATTAGTGGACAAAAATATATTTAATGAATTTTCTAAAGCTATAAACGAACGAAATGAAAAAAAACTAATTGCCGAAACAACTTTCATTGGCATTAAGTCCGCAAAAATTAAAGATGTGGAAGATGGGAACAATATTTATAATGTCACTATTGATTTTATAAGTGAAATAATAACATGTATAAAAGATCAAAATAATAAAGTTATCTCAGGAGATCCTGATAAAATAAAAATTGTAACTGATACTTGGAAATTTTCAAAAATTAAAAAAAGTTTAAATCCGAATTGGTTATTAATTGAAACAAAAGCTTAATTGAAAAAAAAAATTTCAAAAGAAGATTTAAAAATTTGGAAAGAATTTATATCTAGTGAAAAACCACTAGAAGATAAAGATGCCCAGTTAGGGAAAAAAAATAATGTAAATTTTAAAATAAGGACAATTGATTTACATGGTTTTACTTTAGATAAAGCTAATAAGGAAATAGAAAACTTATTAATAAATTATTATAAAGAAAATATTAATAAAATTATAATAATTACAGGCAAAGGTAATAGATCACAGAAAGAAAACGATCCTTATGTTTCAAAAGATTTAAGTATATTAAGATATTCCGTGCCAGAGTTTATAAAAAATAATTCAAATTTAAAAAAAATAATTAAAAATATTACAAAAGCAGAAATACAAGATGGTGGCGATGGCGCTTTTTATGTATATTTGAAAAAATTTAAAGAATAAATTTCGAAAGATCAGTATCTTTTACTAATTCACCAATGTTTTTTTCTATATATTCTTTATTTATTGTTATTTTTTCACCACCTCTATCAGTAGCAGTAAAACTAATATCATCTAAAACTTTTTCAATAATAGTGTGAAGTCTTCTTGCCCCAATATTCTCTATAGTTGCATTTACTTCTGTGGCGATTTTTGCAATTGCTTCAATTCCATCATCAGAAAATACAAGCTCAACATTCTCAGTTTTCAATAAAGCTATATATTGTTTTATTAAACTATTATCTGGTTCTTTAAGAATTTTTTTAAAGTCATTGCTAGTTAATGCCTCAAGCTCAACTCTGATAGGGAGTCTTCCTTGCAATTCAGGTAACAAATCAGAAGGCTTAGCTAATTGAAATGCTCCTGAAGCAATAAATAAAATATGATCAGTTTTAATTGGACCGTATTTAGTGCTTACAGTTGTTCCTTCAATTAATGGTAATAGATCTCTTTGAACACCTTCTCTAGAAACGTCTCCACCTATTCTATCTCCTCTCGCAGAAATTTTATCAATTTCATCTAAAAAAACTATTCCATTATTTTCCGTTGAATTTTTGGCAGATTTAATAATTTTATCTTGTTCAATTAATTTATCAGATTCTTCATTAATTAAAATTTCGTGAGACTCTTTCACAGTCATTTTTTTCTTTTTAGATTTTGTTCCCATAGATTTACCAAGCATTTCACCAATATTTATCATTCCTACATTAGCTCCAGGCATTCCTGGTATTTCAAATGTTGGCATAGAATTTCCTTCGTTTACGTTAATTTCTATTTCGTTGTTATCCAAATCACCATTTCTTAATCTTTTTCTAAAACTTTCTTTTGTTGCAATACTAGCTTTTTCACCAACCAAAGTATTTAAAACTCTCTCTTCAGCTAATTTTTGAGCTTTAGTAAAAACTTCTTTTCTTTTTTTTACTTTTTCCATTGCAATTGCAATTTCAATTAAATCTCTGACTATTTGTTCTACATCTCTTCCCACATACCCAACTTCAGTAAATCTAGTTGCTTCTACTTTTACAAAAGGAGCTTCTGCTAGTTTTGAAAGCCTTCTCGAAATTTCAGTTTTTCCAACCCCAGTTGGTCCAATCATTAAAATGTTTTTTGGCAAAACTTCGTTTTTCATTTCACCTTTAAGAGCTTGTCTTCGCCACCTATTTCTTAGAGCAACTGCAACTGCTTTTTTCGCTTTATTTTGCCCAACTACAAATCTATCTAACTCAGAAACAATTTCTCTTGGAGAAAGAGAGCTAACTAAAGAAGCTTCTTCGTTACCTTTTTTATCTTTTGGAACTAGTGGTGTTACGTTTGAATTTTCCATTATATTTTGTGAACCTTAATATTGTCATTCGTGAAAACACAAATCTCAGATGCAACTTTGATAGCTTTTTTAGCGACTTCTTCTGCGGACATATCCGTGTCCATTAAAACTTTTCCAGCTGCCAACGCATAATTTCCACCAGAACCAATCCC
>MDSV01027754.1_pt1 | contig 27153 bp, 31 predicted proteins | sample 810851 | NCBI WGS metagenome assembly MDSV01 (sample SAMN05326640, study PRJNA326480) | marine metagenome | isolation source: seawater | place: Atlantic Ocean: North East | collected 2012 | reverse complement strand
GCGTGCCGCCAGCGTACGTTCTGAGCCATGATCAAACTCTCAAGTTTAATAACGGCGCACACTAGCTTTAATAACTTTAGTTATTACTAAAGTTACTTTCGTTAAAGTGTGTACGACAAATTTCTTTATTAACCTAACCGTCCACACTTCTCTTCTTAAAAATTTACAATTTAAAAAAGCTAAGATTTTCCAAGGAAAATCTAAAGACACCCCTAGCAATGATTACGATTTTTTTACTTTGAGGTGAGCGCCCGTTATATTACAAAAGAAAGATAAATCAAGGCGTATATTGGGTAAAAAACTCAACAAAATGGCCTGTTATCTTCCACTTATCGTTGCAAAACTAAAATTACTTTTATAATAAACGATAATGGCAATTGAGATATTAAAAAATCTACCTTTTATAAGAAAGAGCTTAAATAAGGGACCTTCTCAATTAAAAAGGTATTCGATTTATTTAATTTCCTTCTCTTTATTAGCAATACTTTATACTTATTTTTCACATCAAATTAAATCATCAAATGAATTAAAAAAAAGTAATTTAATCGATTTTATTAATAACAATGAGTCAGGTAACTTAAAAGAATATTTTTTAAACACTATAAGAACACCATATAAAGAATATAGGTATACGATAAAGAACAATGATAGTGTTGAGAAGATATTAAGAAGTTATAAAATTCAAAATGGTGAAGTAAATAGTATCATAAATCAATTAAAACAGAAAAAATTGACTAACATTTACTCGGGAAGAGAAATCAGAATTGTTCTTAAAGAAATCGAATCAGAGAAAAACAGTGTTATAAATATAACTTATCCAGTATCAAATACTTTGTATGTTGAAGTAAGAAAAAATAACGATAATTTTATTGTTAAAAAAAATATAATCAAACTTAATAAAAGAGAAATAGTAATAAAAAAAATAATTAAGAATAACCTTTATAAATCAGCAACTGAGTCTGGTATTGAACCAAATATTATAATTGAGTTTGCCAGAATTTTTGGATTTGAAGTCGACTTTCAGAGAGATATTAGAAAAGATGACTGGTTTGAAATTTATTATGAAAGATTCGTAGATGATAACGAGGTTGTCAAAGATACCGGTAAGATACTTTATGCTTCCATGTATGTAAATAATAAAGAATTGAATCTTTATAATTTCAAAAATAAAAATGAAAGTGGTTATTATGATTTAAATGGCAAAAGTATTGTTAAAGCATTAATGAAAACTCCGATTAATGGTGCTAGACTTTCATCCGCTTTTGGAAAAAGAAAACATCCAATTTTAGGATTTACAAAACATCACAATGGTACCGACTTTGCTGCACCAACGGGCACTCCCATAATGGCTTCGGGAAGTGGAACGGTCATTACAGCAGGGTGGTGTGGTAACGGAGGAAAATGTGTAAGGATCAGACACAACTCTTCTTACACAACTGGTTATGGACATCTTTCTAAATTCGCAACCAAAGTTGGAAGAAAAGTTAAGCAAGGACAAATTATAGGATATGTTGGTAATACAGGAATGTCTACGGGACCTCATCTACACTACACTGTAAAATACAACGGCAAATTTATAAACTCACAAAAATTAAAACTACCATCTGGAAAAATCTTAAAAGGCGAAGAAAGAAAAAAATTTGAGATAGATAGAATTAAAATTGATTTACGTTTATCGGAATTGAGATAAAATTAATTTTTTATTTTAAATCCTCAGCTAGAGTGTCTTGAGAAGAATCTTTACTATTTTCATTATTAGTTTGTGAAGAATTTTTTGATTTATCAAAATTTAGCTCGGACAATCTTCTAGCGAAGTGATCTGCATGTTGTAAATAATTCTCAACTAATACTGGATCACCTGAGCTCTGAGCATCTTTTGCTAGTTGCTGATATTTTTGAATGACCTTTTCAACATTAAATGGATTGGTCATAGATCCATTTCTTATAAAACTAGCATTACCGTTGCTGCCTTGGAAGTGTCCATTGTTATTTGAACCCGAAGGGCCACCTCTTCTTCTAAAACTACCTTTTTGTTGTCTGGGTCTAAATCTTCTTTTGTGATGATTCATAATTTACTTTTGGTCAAAGTATGTAACTTTAATTATTTTCTGCAATTTAAATCTCTAAACTTGTTATTATGCATCTAATATTATCTTGGTAATCCTTAATTAAAACTTTCTCTTTAAAACCTAACGTTCCTAGTATCTGTGAAACTTTTTTATATTGCCCGTAACCTATTTCTAAAGCAAATATTCCTTTTTTCTTTAAAATTGATTTAGATTTGTAGATAACTTTTTTAATTACGTCAAGCCCATCATTTCCTCCATCAAGAGCAATTCTGGGTTCAAATTTTTTAACATCATCAGATAAATTTTTAATTTGATGGGTACAAATGTATGGCGGATTAGAAACTATTAAATCAAATTTATATCCATATAGTTGATTTAAAGACCGTTTATAAAACTTACATCTTTTATTTAAACCAAGGTTTTTAGAATTTTTTAATGCAATATTTATGGCTTTTTTTGAAATATCTAAACCGATTCCTTTGCTTTTTTTCATCTCAGATAAAAGACTTAGAATTATACATCCAGAACCGGAACCTACGTCTAAAATAAATATATTTTTTTTTTTAAAATGTTTTATTATTTTTTCAATTAAAAGCTCCGTCTCTGGTCTGGGTATTAGAGTATTACTATCTACTATAAATTTTCTACTCCAAAATTCTTTGGTATTAAAGATGTATGCTATGGGCTCCTTTTTGGCTCTTCTATTAATTAGATTATTAAAAGTTGTTATAACATTTTGTGTAGCCTCTTTATCATATGAAATTAATATTCTTTCCCTGCTCTTGTTCAAAACCTTAGACATAATTAATTCTGAATCTAACAAGTAAGAAGAAATTTTTTCTTTTTTTAACTTTTGTGAACCTTCGATTATAAGTTTTGAAATTTGCATTTATTTTAAGTTTTTAATTTGCAGATCTTGCTCTTTAAGTCTAAGACCTTCATTCATTTCTTGGTGGATTTCACCATTCAAAAATTCATCTAATTTATGTAAGGTTAAATTTATTCTGTGGTCTGTAACTCTGCCTTGTGGGAAGTTATAAGTTCTAATTCTTTCAGATCTGTCGCCTGTACCTATTTGACTTTTTCTCTCACTAGACCTCTCTTTATCTTTTTTTAATTTTTCAGCCTCATAAACTCTAGCTCTCAAAATTTTTAAAGCTTTGGCTTTATTTTTGTGTTGGGATTTTTCATCTTGTTGACTAACAACGACTCCTGAAGGTAAGTGAGTAATTCTGACAGCGCTATCCGTAGTATTTACCGATTGACCTCCGGGTCCTCCAGCTCTAAAAACATCTATCCTTAAATCAGATTCATTAATTTTGATGTCTACTTCTTCTACTTCTGGTAAAACTGCTACAGTTGCAGCAGATGTATGGACCCTACCTTGAGTTTCAGTTGTAGGTACTCTTTGTACCCTATGTACGCCTGATTCATATTTTAGATAGGAATATATATTGTTACCACTAACTAAAAATATCACTTCTTTGTATCCCCCTGCTTCACTTTTAGAAATATTTATTATTTCAATTTTCCATTTTTTTTTAGAACAAACTTTTTCATACATTCTGAATAAATCTGAACAGAAAAGTGTTGCTTCCAATCCACCAGTTCCGGCTCTTATTTCAACTATTGCATTTTTTTGATCATCGCTATCTTTTGGTAACAAAAATATTTTTAATTTATTTTCATGCTTGTCTTTTTTTTCCTCCAATAAAATCAGTTCTTTTTCAGCGAAGGCAACCATATCTTTGTCGTTGTTTTTATCATTAATCATTTTTTCGATTTCTTTTTTTTCTTTTTTAAAATTCAAGTAATCACGTGCATATTTTACAACCCCTCCTAAATCAGAATATTCTTTTGATTTTTTTGCATAATTCTTAGGATCAATTTTCCCTGACGATAGCTCTTTTTCTAATACGTCATGCCTAGCAACAATTGCCTCGACTTTTTCTATTGGAATCATTATTTAATTATTTTTTTCTTTAACTTTATCTTCAACAAGTTCAACAATTTTTTTAATAATGGAATTATTTGCAATCTTCTTATGTGGGATTCCTGAAAGATATAGTAGATTACTATTTTGACCTCCACCGGTCAGACCAATTTCTGTTTGGGCGGCCTCTCCTGGACCATTAACTACACAACCTATAACAGATAATGTTATTGGCTTTTTAATATGAGCAAGTTCTTTTTCCAAAATTTTCACTGTTTCTACTACTGGGAAAGCTTGTCTTGCACAAGACGGACATGAAATAATTTGAACTCCTCTTGATCTTATATTAAGAGACTTTAAAATTTCATAGCCAGCTTTTACTTCTTCTACTGGATCAGCAGATAAAGATACTCGTATGGTGTCACCTATTCCTTGCATTAAAAGCTGTCCAATTCCTATTGAAGACTTTATACTGCCTGTCAAAAGTCCTCCGGCTTCTGTTATGCCCAAATGTAATGGATAATCACATTCTTTTGCCAATCTTTCATAAGATTTTATTGCTAAAAAAACATCTGAAGACTTCACACTTATTTTGAAATTAAAAAAATCATTATCTTCCATAAGTTTAATATTGTACATAGCACTTTCTACAAGGGCATCCGGGCAAGGCTCTTTATATTTCTCAAGTAACGATCTGTCCAATGATCCAGCGTTCACTCCAATTCTTATTGAACAGTCATGGTCTTTTGCGGCTTTTATAATTTCTAAAACTCTATCAGCATTTCCAATGTTACCTGGATTAATTCTTAAACAGCTCGCCCCATTTTCAGCTGCTTCTAGAGCTCTTTTATAATGAAAATGTATATCTGCAACTATAGGAACATCCACATTTTTAACTATTTCCTTAAGAGACTTTGTTGAAGCTTCATCGGGACATGACACTCTTACAATATCAGCTCCGGCATCTTGTAATTGAACAATTTGTTTTATAGTTGATAAAGGATCAGAGGTAATGGTGTTTGTCATAGATTGGACTGAGATAATAGAATCTCCTCCAACAAAAATCTTCCCAACCTTGATTTTTTTTGACTTTCGCCTTTTTATCTTTCTGTGTGGTCTTACTTCCATTTTAATCTAAATCAAATATAGTATGCAGTTTTTTAACTGCTTTCAAAGTATCATTTTCATTAATAATAACCGAAAGTTTTATTTCTGAAGTAGATATAGCAAGAATATTTATGCTTTCATCTGCTAAAGCTCTGAACATTTTATATGTAACCCCCGGGGTGCTTACCATGCCTGCGCCAACAATTGAAATTTTTGAAACTTCATTATTTTGACTTAAATTTTCAAATTTTATTTTATTATTAGAATTAAGTATTTCAATAGTTTTCTTTAAATCACCTCTTTTTATTGTAAATGTTAAATCAGTTTTTTTTCCATCAGCTGAAATATTTTGGATAACCATATCTACATTTACTTGATTTTTTCCTAATGGCTCAAATATGTCTGCTGCTACCCCGGGTTTATCTTGAACACCAATTAAAGTAATTTTTGCATCATCTTTTGAATAAGCAACACCAGTTACAACTTTAGAATAGTCAATATTTTCTTGATTAAATATTTTAGTCCCCTTTCTATTAGTAAATGTCGACCTCACTTCAAGCGGGATATCATACATCATGGCAGTCTGTACTGCGGATGATTGCATTACTTTTGCTCCAACTGATGAAAGTTCAAGCATTTCTTCATAAGAAATTTTATCAATTTTTTTTGCTACAGGTATTTTGTTTGGGTCCGTAGAATGAACCCCGTCTACATCAGTATAAATTTCACAATGATCAGTTTTAAATAATTTTGCGATAGCAACTGCTGAAGCATCTGACCCACCTCTTCCAATTGTAGTAATATCTCCTGAAGAAGAAATTCCTTGGAAACCTGGAATAACAGCTACACCACCTTCTTTTAAATAATCATTTATTTTTTCTATATTCATATTAACTATTCTTGAGTTTAAATGTTCTCCTTCAGTAAGAATTGGTATTTGCCAGTTCATCCATGATTTTGAATTAACACCCAATTCATTTAAAGCTCCGGCCATCAAAGCACTAGTAACTTGTTCTCCTGAGGCAAGAAGTACGTCCAATTCTCTTTTATTAAATTTTTTTGAGATAGACTCTGATTGATTAATTAAATCGGTTGTTTTTCCTGCCATTGCGGATACCACAACGATCAATTCGTTTCCAGATGAATGTTCTTTTTTTACAATTTTGGCTGCATGTACTATTCTTTCAATAGAACCAACAGATGTGCCACCAAATTTTAATACTTTTTTTGTCATACTTAGAAATTAATATATATTACTATTTTAAATAAAATTGTTTAAAACATTTTAGAAAATTAATGACTACAATAAATAAGGAAGAAATTCAAAAGTTTTCATCACTTGCTGAAGAATGGTGGGATGTTAACGGTAAATTTAAACCATTGCACATGTTTAATCCAGTGAGGATAGAATATATTTTGGATATTGTTTGCTCCCACTTTAATTTAGATAGAAAAAAAAATTTACCGCTTAAAAAACTAAAAATTCTAGATATAGGATGTGGTGGAGGATTGATATCTGAACCTATGTGTAGATTGGGTGCTGAAGTAACTGGTATAGATGCTTCAGAAAAAAATATAAAAATTGCTTCAATTCATGCAAAAAAAAAATAAACTTAATATCAAATATTTAAATAAATCTCCTGAACAGATCGGTGAGAAAGAAAACTATGACATAATTTTGAATCTAGAAGTTGTGGAGCATGTTAATGATTTGAACTTATATTTAAGTTCATGTTTCAATTTATTAAATAAAAATGGGTTGATGTTCACTGCAACAATAAATAGAACTTTTACATCTTATGTTAAAGCTATAATTGGTGCAGAATACGTGTTGAGATGGCTTCCAATTGGAACACATGACTGGAATAAATTTTTAAAGCCAGAAGAATTAGAAACAAAGTTAACTAAACTGAATTTTTTTATTAAGGATATCAAAGGTTTGTCTTTTAATCCTTTGCTTGGTAAATGGAAAAAAAGTAAAGATTTATCTGTAAATTATATTATGACAGTTAAAAAAAATTAGTTATCTTTTTCTATCCAGGGGATAGATGCCAATTCGATACCTTCCTCTTTAAGTTCTTCTCTTTCTTCCGGAGTTGTTATGCCGTAAATTTTTTTATCAGCTTTTTTGTCATAATAAACATCTCTAACTTCTTGGGGAAATTTTTTTCCTACAAATTTGAAATTTTTTTCAACATACTTCCTTATTTTTAGTAGATCCTTTTTAATTTTTGCAAACTCTTTTTTATCTACAACATTTTCCTGATTGTTAGTTTCAGAGTTTAAAACTCTTGGAGACATAATTGATTTTTCAATTTGCTGGGATTTACAGAATATACACTCGATTAAATTTTTCTTTTTAAGCTTTTCGTATTCATTGGAATTTGAAAACCAGCTTTCAAATTCATGTTTATTTTTACATTTTAAAATATATTTAATCATCCAAATAATTAAGTTCTATAATCAACATTAATATTAATGTAATCATGTGTAAAGTCACAAGTATAACACTCAAAAGTATCGTTTCCTTGATGTAAGTCTATTTCAATTAATATTGAATCCCAATTCATATATTCTTTAAGTTTTTCCTCATCATAGGTCTCTGAAATTCTACCTTTCTCAGCTACAATGAAGTCTCCTAGTTTAATGGTTAATTTTTCATAATCAACTTCTTCACCTGATTTTCCTATGCCCATTACTATTCTTCCCCAGTTTGGATCTCCTCCCGAAACAGCTACCTTTACTAGAGGAGAGTTAGCAATAGAAAAAGCAACTTTTCTAGCACTTGAAAGCGATTTTGCATTTATTATTTTAACAGTTACAAATTTTCTAGCACCTTCACCATCACTTACTATTTGCTTTGCAAGATTTAGTGTTAATCTTTTAAGAGCTAGTTCAAATTTTTGAATAACTGGATCCTCAATATTTCTATTCTTTCCTATTTTAACTTTTTTTGTTGCAAAAATAGCAACCATATCGTTAGTAGAAGTATCGCTATCAACTGTAATAGCATTAAAAGAATTGGCGGCAGATCTTTTTAGCAATGACTTTAAAATATTTGAGGGAATATCAGCGTCAGTAAAAATAAAAGATAACATTGTAGCTAGATTAGGAGCAATCATTCCAGACCCTTTTGCTATTCCTGCAATTTTTATTTGTTTGTTCCCTACATTAAATTCTTCATAGGCAAGTTTGGGCCTAGTATCTGTTGTCATAATTGATGATGCAATTTTTAACCAAATTAATTTATTTTGTTCAGACTTTAGTTTTTCAACTAGTTTAGGAACAGTTTGGCTAATTTTTTCTACTGGAAAATCTTCACCAATAACCCCTGTAGAAGCAAACAATAAATCTTTTATTTTAATAGTTTCTTCTACACCTTGTTCTGATTTTGATTCTCTTATTGTTAGAGTTTTAGATAAATTTTTTGCTATTTCATCCAGACTTTCAATGCCCTGTTTACCTGTAAAAGTATTTGCATTCTTTGTATTAACCATTAGCGCTTTGATTGAGTTTTTATTTGAGCTTTTGTTCCAGTTAATTGTCTCCGAAACAATAGTGCTGGTAGTATGAAGCGATGCATAATTTGCACCTTCTTTAAAATAAAACAAAGAAAGGTCGTCTCTTCCATTGCTGTATAGATCTGCCGTTACAGCAGAGATTTCCAGTCCGTCTATTTGTTTCAGCTCTTGAAACTCCCCCATTTTTGACATTTTCCCTTTCATGTCTAGGAAGTTCTTTAAATTTATTGTCATAATTAATGTTTAATTTAAATTATAAATACATATATAGAAGTAATTGGAATAAACTATAAATCTATTAACATGAATTTATTAACAAAAGCACTTAATAAAATATTTAAAAGTGGCAATCAACAAGAATTAGATAGGATAAAGCCCCTTATTATTGAGATTAATAATCAAGAATCGTTAGTATCATCCTTAAAAAACACTGAGTTTAGAGAAAAAACATATCTTCTTAAAAAAAATGTAGCGGAAGGAAGAGACTTAAATTCTATAATACCTGAAAGTTTTGCTTTGGTAAGAGAAGCAGCAAAAAGAGTTTTGAACGAGAGACATTTTGATGTTCAATTGGCTGGTGGGATTATTTTAAATAGCGGAAAAATTGCCGAGATGAAAACAGGTGAAGGAAAAACTCTGGTAGCTACTTTGCCTTCATATCTAAATGCCTTAGAAGGTAAAGGAGTTCATATAGTTACTGTTAATGATTATCTGGCAAAAAGAGATTCTGAATGGATGGGTAAAGTTTTTGACTTTCTAGGTCTTTCTACAGGCTGTATAGTTAGTCAACTTGAAGAGGAAGAAAGAAAAAAAAATTACTCTTGCGACATAACTTATGCAACAAATAATGAACTGGGTTTTGATTATCTAAGAGATAATATGAAATATAATATTTCTGAAATAGTTCAAAGAAATCACAACTACTGCATAGTTGATGAGGTTGATAGTATTTTAATTGATGAGTCTAGAACTCCTTTAATAATATCTGGTAGAGCTGAAGATAAAAGTAATTATTATATCTACTCAAATAATTTTGTAAAAAAATTACAAAAAAGTGATTATGAAGTTGATGAAAAAAATAAAAATGCAATTTTAACTGATGTTGGAATAGACAAGATTGAAAAATTTTCAGCTCAAGCAGGAATTTTAAAAAATAATAATTTTTATGATCCTGAAAATTTAAATTTGGTTCATCATGTTAACCAAGCTTTAAAGGCAAGTCTTCTTTTTAAAAAAGACACAGATTATATTATTAGAGATGGTGGAGTAAAAATAATAGACGAATTTACAGGAAGAGTTTTGGAAGGAAGAAGATTTTCTGATGGACTTCACCAAGCAATAGAAGCTAAGGAGAGCGTAAAAATTCAAGAAGAAAATCAAACTTTAGCTTCGATTACTTATCAAAATTATTTTAGACTCTACAAAAAACTATCAGGCATGACTGGGACAGCTTTAACGGAAGCAGAGGAATTTTTTGATATTTATAAGCTTAATGTCGTATCAATACCTACTAATAAAGAAATGGTTAGAAAAGATTCTAATGATCAAATTTTTAGAACAGAAAAAGAAAAACATGCAGCAATTATTAATAGAATTTTGGAGTGTAACAATAAGGGACAACCAGTTTTAGTAGGCACAACTAGTATTGAAAAATCAGAGAAAATTTCACAACAATTAGTAAATAAAAAAATTAAGCACAATGTTTTAAATGCAAAGCAACATGAGCAGGAAGCAAAAATTATAGCTGAGGCTGGAAAAATTGGAGCAATTACTATTGCAACAAATATGGCTGGAAGGGGAACCGACATTCAATTAGGAGGCAATAAAAATTTTGAAGGAGAAAAACAAAATTTAAAAGAAGATAAAGATAAAGTAAAATCTCTTGGTGGCTTATTTATTGTAGGAACAGAAAGACATGAAAGTAGGAGGATAGATAACCAGCTCAGAGGTAGATCGGGAAGACAAGGAGATCCAGGCAGTTCTATATTTTATATTAGTTTGCAAGATGAATTAATGAGAATATTTGGTGCCGAGTCAATTGACGGAATGTTGAAAAAACTTGGCCTAAAAGAAAATGAATCTATTGATCACCCATGGATCAATAAAGCAATAGAGAGAGCTCAGCAAAAAGTAGAGGGAAGAAACTTTGATATAAGAAAAACTTTAATCAAGTTTGACGATGTTATGAATGATCAAAGGCACGTAATCTTTAACCAAAGACTTAATATTTTAAAAAGCAATGATATATCTGAAATGCTAAATTCTTTTTTAGATGAAATCTCATTAGACTTAGAAAAGGTAAAAGATGATTATAGAAAATCAAATGATAAAAAGCTTTATTTAGCTTCTATAAAAAACATAACTGGAAACAGTTTGAATGACGAAGAATTAACCTCTTTGACCTCTTTAGACAAAAAAGATTTTATTAATAAAATTAAAAATTTATATCAATTAAAAAAAGAAGCAAGATTAAAGGTTATAGGAGAAAAAGAAAACGAAGAACTTGAAAAAAAATTGTTTTTACAAATTATAGATTTTTCATGGAGATCGCATCTTCAATACTTGGAACAACTTAGACAAGTTATTGGATTAAGAAGTTACGGTCAAAAAGACCCTCTAGCTGAATTTAAAAAAGAAGCATTTGGTCTTTTTGAAAATCTTTTAGGAAAAATTAAAATTGATATTATAAAATTTCTTTTAAATTTAAATATAGTAGTTTCAGATAAAGATAGTGAAAATCAAAAGGAAGAAAAAAAACCAGAAGTTAATCAATTTAAAAATAAAAAAATCGGAAGAAACGAACCGTGCCCTTGTGGATCTGGAAAAAAACACAAGCATTGTTGTATGCCTAAGTAATTTAAAAAAAAGGGTTGTATGCCCATTGCAATACAGCTTGTCTTTGTCTTCTTCTGCATTGCATATCACCTTCTTCACAATTTTTTTTTATTGCTGGTACGTGTCTATCTCCAAATGCCTTCCACCTTTTAATTTGAATTTTATCAATATGAGGAATTCTTCTTCCATTTGCGTATCTACAGTACCACTGAAACCAACCTAGAGGGTCTTCTTTGAATATCCAACCTTTATCAATCCATTCTTTCCGAGACAGACCAGATTTAATTTCAAAACGATTTAATTTAATATCAAATGTCTTACTTAACTTTGCCTTAGCAAACCATATTTTTGGAAATTCTTTTATATTTCCATCAACAAAATATGATCCACCAAATACTCCTAGCTCTAACATTTTTTTTGGAGTTAGTTGAGGTTTAAATATTTTATAAAAGTTTTCTTTATTCATTTGTGGTGGTGGCCTTGGTTTGAATCGCACAAACGACACATACCTTTTCAGGGTACTGCTCTACTACTGAGCTACAAGGCCCCAATGGATCAAAATCTAAAAGTAATTCTACCTTTAGTTAAATCATATGGTGTCATCTCTACCAAAACTTGATCGCCTGCAAGAACTCTTATTCTATTCTTTCTTAATTTTCCAGCTGTATGTGCTAAAATTTCATGATTATTTTCTAACTTTACCCTGAACATAGCATTAGGCAGCAACTCCGTTACCTTTCCTTTAAATTCTAATGTTTCTTGTTTAGCCAAATTTTTTTTCCTTTATTAATATTATTACTAACTTATAAAATTGCAACATTATAAAAACTGATGTTTAGGTTTAGTCTTGCTGTCCCACGGATTGCCTTGATCGTCTAGGGTAGCATCGATGACTTCAGAGTTTAATTTTATTATTGCATCGCCCGAAAAAATCAAATTAATTTCATAGCTTTTATCAGGTAATATAGTGCTTTCCATAGTCAAAAAATCGAAAAATCTAGTATTGTTTTTTTGATTTATATTTTTTGAGGTAACTTTCAAGACATTTTCAAATTTTAAAATTGTTCTTATTCTTTTGTTTTTTCTAAATACACCTTTTTCAACATCTTCCCACATGAACCTATTTAGTTGCATTAAAAAAATTCTATTTTTTTTTAAATTTGCTATATCATTCAAAGATCCTATGGCGTCTTGTAAGTGTGCAGAAATTACTCGTAGATCTTCCTCAGACTTAGCACTTAACTTTAAGTTTTTTTCTTCCATATCTAAACTCTTTTAATAGATGCACCACATTTTTTTAACTTACTCTCCAGATTTTCATAACCTCTATCCAAATGATAAATTCTATTAATTACGCTCCTATTTTCTGCTACTAATGCAGCCAAAACTAGACTTACTGAAGCTCTAAGATCAGTTGCCATTATTTCTGCACCAGATAATTTTGTTGGGCCATAAATGTAAGCTTTATTTTTGTTAACCTTAATTTTAGCCCCCATCCTTCTCAGTTCAGGAACATGCATAAATCTATTTTCAAAAATATTTTCTTCGATACTTGAAACTCCATTTGCTCTGGTCATAAGAACTATTATCTGTGCTTGAAGATCAGTAGGAAAACCTGGGTACGGTCTAGTCTTTATTTTAATTTTTTTTAAGTTTGGAGATTTATAAACTGTAATTTTATTTTTTTCAGTTTTTATTTTCACCCCCATTTTTTTTAATATTTTAATTTCTTGTTTAATGACTTTATGCTTTATATTGGTAAAAGTAATTTTTTTTCCTATTAATGCTGATGCAATTAAATATGTGCCCAATTCTATTCTATCAAACATAACATTATGTGAAATTGATTTAGACTGAGTATTTCCAATAATTTTTATTTTTCTTCCTTTGGACGAAATACTGCATCCCAGTTTTTTTAAAAAAATTATCAAATCCTGAATTTCAGGCTCAATTGCACAATTTAATAAAACACTCTTTCCAGTAGCTTGAACTGCAGCCAAAATTGCATTTTCTGTTGCACCTACAGATATAGATGGAAATTTAATTGTGTTTCCTTTAAGTCCATTTTTTGCGAAGGCATGAATATAACCATTTTTAATTTTTATGTTTGCACCTAATTTTTTTAATGCAAATAAATGTATATCAACTGGTCTAGTACCAATCGCACAGCCTCCGGGTAAAGATACTTTTGCCTTTTTATACTTTGCTAACAAGGGCCCAAGAACTAATATTCCAGCTCTCATCGTTTTTACAAGCTTATAACTCGCAACGGTGTTGAGTTTTTTTTTTAAATTGGAAATTTTTAGAGATTTTGCTTTCTTGTCAATTTTAATTTTAAGACCTATTGAAACTAGTAGCTCTAACATAGTAAAAACATCTTTTACTAAGGGGATATTTTTAAGTTTTGTAGTCTTATCATTTAGGATAGTTGCCGCTAATATAGGTAAAGTGGCATTTTTTGAGCCTGAAATAGAAATAGAACCTGATAAATTTTTTTTTCCTTTTATGAGTAACTTTTGCATTAAATTTAAACTTTAGGAAGTGTGACGCCTTTTTGTTTCATGTATTTTCCTTTTCTTTTCGCATAAGTTGTTTCTGGTTTTTCATTTCCTTTTAAAAAAACAAATTGAGCAACTCCTTCATTTGCATAAATCTTTGCTGGTAAAGGTGTGGTATTTGAAAACTCAAGAGTAACATGTCCTTCCCATCCTGGCTCTAAGGGCGTCACGTTTACAATTATTCCGCACCTCGCATATGTTGATTTTCCAAGGCATATAACTAGAACATTTTCAGGAATTTTAAAATATTCTATTGTACTGGCTAATGCAAAGGAGTTTGGAGGTATGATGCACTCTTTACCAATTTTTGTTACAAAACTTTCCTTTTTAAAAACCTTTGGATCTACTACACCAGAATTCACATTGGTAAAGATTTTAAATTCATTTGATACTCTTGCATCATAACCATATGAAGATAGTCCAAAAGATATTTTTCCTTTTCTAATTTGTTTTGAAACAAAAGGCTTTATGATGCCTTTTTCTTTAACCATTTTTTTAATCCATTTATCGGAAAGAACGGTCATTGTTACTTTTCTTTTTTATTTCCTTAAAATTTTTTCTTTTTTTTAAATTTTTTTTCAATGCTATTTCACGTCTTAGTAGACGAGAGTCTTTTTTAACAAAAGATCTCATAATTAAATTTAATCTTTATCTGGATTTGTCAGATCTTCAAGAGTAATGGGTTTATCAATGTCATGCATTTTATTCTCTTCACCTTTATTACTCGAATGGCTAGCCTTTTTAGCTCTTCGTTGTTCTATTCGAGCTTTTCTTTTGGCCTCTTTCTTCATAGCCTTTTCGCCTCTTGTAGACTTATAATCGTAGTGAATTCCCATTTTTGCTCCTGCATTTAATACACTTTTACTTCTTCGATTGAAATTATGCAAGTCTCTTATAAAATTGGATAATTCTCTTGATACGAGAGCCCACATAGCTCAGACGGTAGAGCATTTCCATGGTAAGGAAAAGGTCGCCTGTTCGATTCAGGCTGTGGGCACCATTTATTTTAATTTTTTTAAGAAAATAAAAATAAAGGATAATATTACTGCTACAATTACATCCTCTAACGGACTAGCTTTTGGATATCCAAAATTCCAAAGTACTACCAAAAGTAGCCATAATGTCCATTCGCTCCAATCTTTATTTTTAAATTTAATTTTTTTCATTTCTAAAAAATTTCTGTTTAGCAAAAAATGATATAATTAAAATAATTATGAAACCAATTAATGGCCAGTAAATACTTGGCTCTAAAATAACATCTGCAATTTTAAGAGTGTCATTATCATCAATATATTTTTCTATTCCGGAGCCTAAAGAATTAATTATGAAAATAGTTGGCACTAGGCCAAATAAAGTTGCATAAAAATAATTTTTTACTTTCATATTAAATAATACAGGAATTAAATTTTGAATAGCAAAGGGAATACCAAATCCACCTGTAAATCTAAACATCATAAAATAAAATAGTTCATTTTTATTAAAAAAATTTTTAAATTTCTCAATTCTTTTTTCTAGGTTTTGTACTATTATTTCTTCAAAAAAGATTTTTGCAATTATATACAAAAGTGTACAGCCTGCTGTAAAAGACAAAACTGAAACGACTGTTCCCAGCCATGGACCAAAAATAAAACCTGATAAAATTGCTATTGGAGAAGCAAAGCCTAACAGTAATATCCAAATAACTGAAAACAAAAAAAATAATATAATAAACAAAATTAACTTTTTATCCTTTAAGCCTGTAAGAATTTCACTTTGAGACTTTAAATAAGAATAACTGGTAAGATCTTTCAAATCTAAGTATGAAAAAAGAATAAAAAGTAAAATTCCTAAACAAAGAATGTAGATAATGCCAAATATAAGTTTTAAATTTCTGTTCATTAAATATTTTTAACTGTACACAAGAGCTTTATTTAAATATATAACTAAAAATATTTTATGAAAAGAACTTATCAACCAAGTAAACTAGTTAGAAAAAGAAGGCACGGATTTAGATCAAGAATGGCCACTAAAGGTGGACGTAAATTAATTTCAAGAAGACGTGCAAAAGGACGTAAGAGTATCTCAACCTGAAAGACACATGGTTAAGCTTGAAAGTTTAAAAAAAAGCAACCAATTTCAAACTGTGTTGAAAGGTAAGAAAATTCATACTGACTTTTTTTCAATCTTTGCAACCAAGAATTTTATTAAAAAAAAGGGGAAAAATAATTTAAAAATTAGCTTCGTAGTAAAAAAAAAGTTTGGTAATTCAGTAAAAAGAAACAGAATAAGACGAAAATTAAAAGCTATAGTGTTAAAAATTTCTAAAATAAAGGGTGCAATTAATAAGGATTATACTTATATAGTTTTTGGTAAATCAAAATCGTATGAGGAAAAACAAAGTTCTTTATTATCAATAATGATCAATGGTTTTAAAAAAATTAAATAACAAAATGTCTAAGATATTTCTTTCTATTTTTATTGTAACTATAAAATTTTATAAATTTTTTATATCACCAATTCTTGGAAATAAATGCAGATACCTTCCTACTTGCTCAGACTATTTCATTGACTGTCTAAAAATACACGGTCTTTTAAAAGGATTTTATGTTGGTCTAAAAAGAATTTTAAGCTGCCATCCAATAAAAATTTTAGGGGGTGGCTCTGGACTTGATTTAGTTCCGTCAAAAAAAAATAACTTAAAAGAAAAAATTTAGATGGACAATAAAAATGTATTTATAGCGATAGCACTATCACTATCTGTTTTGCTTTTTTGGGGTGCTTTTTTTGAAACACCACAGCAAACCAATAATAATATTTCTAAACAAAAAAATTTAAATAAAAGTGAGGTTGTAAAAGAAAATAGTGGAATTACACCAAACATTAATCCTACTGCTAATATTGCTGAGGTTAGCAGAGAAACATCTTTACAAAGTGTAGAGAGAATTAAAATTGAAAATGATAAAATAAGAGGATCAATATCACTTAAGGGAGGAATTTTTGATGACCTTTCTTTCAAAAGCTACAAACAAGATCTAGATAAAGATGATAACGTTGTTTTCTTAAACCCTAGAGAGTCAAAAAATGGTTACTTTGTTGAAACTGGTTGGACAAGTGTAGGAAATAAATTTAAAGTTCCTTCAATTAATTCTGTATGGTCTGTTAAAGGTAACAATAGGCTTGGCGTAAATAAACCTATAGTTCTAGAGTGGAATAATAATGAAGGTATAATTTTTAGAAAAAAAATAGAAATAGATGAAAAATATTTATTTAAAATAAATCAAGAAATTGAAAATAATACTAATAAAACTATAGAACTTTATCCCTACGCACAAATAACCAGAAATAAAAAACCTGACGACGTCAAAGGTTTTTATATTTTACATGAAGGATTTATAGGTGTTTTTGATGAAGAGCTAAAAGAGGATGACTATGATGACGTAGAAGACAAAAATAAAATTAGGGAAGCTAATAACGGCTGGCTAGGAATAACAGATAAGTATTGGGTGACAGCTATTGTTCCTCCAAAAGATGAAAATTTTAAATCAACTTTTTTGTATAAAAATGCTTTTAAAGCAAATTATATTTTAAATAATCCTGTTAATATTTCTCCATCATCTAAAAAAGAAAATGAGATCAGACTATTCGTTGCTGCTAAAGAAGTTGAAACTATCGACTCATATGCTGAGACACAAAATATAGAGAAATTTGATCTTGTTATAGACTGGGGCTGGTTTTATTTTTTTACAAAACCACTTTTCTTTGTAATTGATTATTTCTTTAAAATTACAGGAAATTTCGGAATAGCTATTATCATAATTACAGCAGCAATTAGGATCATATTTTTTCCACTTGCAAATTATTCATTTAGATCAATGGCAAAAATGAAGGCTCTTCAACCAGAGATGACTAGACTTAAAGATGTTCATAAAGAAGATAAGGTAAAGTTACAGCAGGAAATAATGGCATTATATAAAAAGGAAAAAGTAAATCCTGCATCGGGATGTTTGCCTATTTTAATACAGATTCCCTTTTTCTTCGCAATTTACAAGATGCTTTTTATTTCTTTAGAAATGAGACATCAGCCATTTTTTGGTTGGATAAAAGATTTATCAGCGCAAGATCCTACTTCGATTTTTAATTTATTTGGTTTAATACCTTGGGATCCACCAGGTTTTTTAATAATTGGTATCTGGCCGATTTTAATGGGTTTAACAATGTATCTACAACAAAAGCTAAATCCTGCTCCAACAGATCCTATTCAAGCAAAAATTTTTATGTTCTTTCCACTTTTTTTAACAATTATTTTAGCTCCTTTTCCTTCAGGCTTAGTTGTTTATTGGACAGTTAACAACATTCTGACGATTGCTCAGCAGTGGGTAATAATGAGAAAGACCAAAGTTAAAACAGTTTAAATGTCAAAAGAAAATCACCTTAAAGAGATAGAAAAATTTTGGCCAAAAGAAGCGCCAGAAATTACAAATGTTCCAAAATACGTCTCAAAATATAAAAATGAAATAATAGTTATAAAATATGGTGGTAATGTTTTAATTGATAGGAATATTTTTAATAATTTTATAGAGGACATAAGTTTACTTAATAAATTAGGACTTTCAATTATAGTTGTTCACGGAGGAGGTCCAAGAATAGAAAGGGAATTAAAAAAAGAAAATATTCAAACTAAGTTTATTAATGGATTAAGAGTTACAGACAAAAAAGTAATAAAAATAGTCGAAGAAGTATTAATTGATTTTAACAATGACATTGTAAACTCTTTAAAGAAAAAGGGCTCAAAAGCAATCTCTGTGAATACTAAGAGTAATAATATAATTAGTGTGATCCCAGATAACCAAGAACTTGGTTTTGTTGGCATACCAGATAAAATAAATCTAGATATAATTAAAAATATTATAAATCAGAATCAAATACCTGTGGTCGCTCCTTTAGGACTGGATGTAAATAGTCATACTTATAATATAAATGGAGATACTGCTGCAAGTGCTATCGCAAAAAAACTTAAATCTAGGAGGCTCTTATTGATGACAAATGTTGAGGGAGTTTATGATGATAGAAAAAATTTAATACCAGAAATAAAACCTTTTGATATAGAGAATTTAGTAAAATTAAAAATAGTACAAGGTGGTATGATACCAAAAATAAAAAATTGTATTGACGCAATTGAAAATGGAGTTAGAGGAGTGGTAATACTTGATGGTAGAAAACCTCATTCAATTCTATATGAAATATTTTCTGACAAAGGTTCGGGGACTCTAATAAGAAAATGAGAGAATTAACCAAAATAAAATATTGGGTATTTGATTTAGACAATACTCTCTACTCAGGACAAACTAAAGTGTTTGAACAAGTAGACAAAAAGATGTCTTCTTATATATCTAGCAAATTAAATGTAACCCTTGATGAGGCAAAAAAAATTCAAAAAGAATACTTTCATAAGTACAGTACTACATTAAGCGGTATGATGAAGCATCATAAAATTGATGCCAATGAGTTTTTAGAGTTTGTGCATGATGTGAATTTAGACTTTCTCAAACAAGATAAAGATTTAGAAAATGAAATTACTAAGATTATTGGAAAAAAAATTATATTCACAAATGGGTCTAAGGCTCATGCCGCAAATGTTACTAAAAGAATTGGGATAGATAAGCTTTTTGATGGCGTTTTTGATATTGTTGAGTCTAATTTTATTCCAAAACCATCAATGAAGGCATATAAAAAATTAATTGAAAAATACAAAATTGAGCCACAATATTGTATATTTATTGAGGATATTGCAAGAAATTTAAAACCTGCTCATGAACTTGGAATGAAAACTGTTTGGATAAAAAATGATGAGCCTTGGGCAGCAGAATTTTCTAACGAAAATTTTATTAACTATAAAACAGAAAATTTAACTAGTTTTTTAAAGGAAATAAATGAACTTAGATAATATTGAAAAAAAAATAAACGAAGCATTTTCTAATAAAGATAAAATTAGTACTTCTGATAAAGCATTAGTAGAACTAATTAAAGAGACAATTGAATTGTTAGATGAGGGAAAAATACGAGTTGCAGAAAAAAAAGATGGTGCCTGGCAAGTAAATCAATGGATAAAGAAAGCAATACTTCTAAGTTTCAAAGTAAATAAAATGAAAGCATCAAAAGGTCCTTACTCGACTTGGTATGATAAAATTGAGGGAAAAACTCAAGGATGGGATGAAAAAAAAATAATGCAAGCAGGATTTAGATATGTTCCTAACGGAGTAATAAGAAAAGGGGCATTTATCGGAAAGAATGTTGTCTTAATGCCTTCGTTTGTAAATGTTGGTGCTTTTGTAGATGAGGGAACTATGATTGATACCTGGGCTTCAGTTGGGTCATGTGCACAGGTTGGTAAAAACTGTCATATCTCTGGTGGTGCTGGCATTGGTGGAGTTTTAGAACCTATGCAAGCTAATCCAACAATAGTTGAGGATAATTGTTTCTTGGGAGCAAGATCAGAAATAGCAGAAGGAGTTATTGTCGAAAAAGGCTCAGTATTATCTATGGGAGTTTATATTGGAGGATCAACTAGAATTGTTGATAGAGCAACAGGTGAAATTCATTATGGAAAAGTTCCGGCATACTCGGTGGTAGTGCCCGGTTCTATGCCTAGTAAAAGTAACCCAGAAGGTCCATCATTGTATTGCGTAGTTATTGTCAAAAAAGTAGATGAAAAAACAAGAAGTAAAACTTCTATCAACGATTTATTGAGAGATTAAAAAGCCCATGAGAATAAGTGAATTAAAACTTGCTAAAGAACTGATTCGTAAACCAAGTGTTACACCTAAAGACGCTGGAGCAATAAATCTCTTAGCAAAAAATTTAAGGTCTTTAGGATTCAATTGTAAAATAATAACTTTTAAAAATATTAAAAATTTATATGCAAAACTTGGGAAATCTTCTCCTAATTTCTGCTATGCGGGGCACACGGATGTCGTTCCTCCAGGAAATATTAAAGAGTGGAGTGTTAATCCTTTTAATCCAGCAATAAAAAATAATAAATTAATTGGACGAGGAGCTAATGACATGAAAGCTTCAATTGCTTGTTTTGTTGCTGCTGTAAGCAAGTTTAAAAAAGAAAATAAAAATTTTAAAGGTTCAATAAGCTTGTTGATAACAGGCGATGAAGAAGGTGTTGCAATAAATGGAACAAAAAAAGTTATAAAATTTTTAAAAAAAAAGAGAGAAAGAATTAATTTTTGCTTAGTTGGTGAACCTACTAACCCAAACAAGCTTGGAGAAATGATTAAAATTGGAAGAAGAGGAAGCTTAACTGGGCGTCTTACTGTAATTGGCGTTCAAGGTCACGTAGCTTATCCTCATAGAGCAAATAACCCCTCGAATACCATGATTAAAATACTTCAAAAAATAAAAGAACTAAAATTAGATAAAGGAAACAAAAATTTTCAATCTTCAAACTTGGAGATAACAAAAATCAATATAGATAATTTTGCGGACAACGTAATTCCAGGCGCAGCAAATGCTGTGTTTAACGTAAGGTTTAATGACAAACATTCAGCTAGCTCTTTAAAAAAAAAATTCAATGCTATATTTAAATCAATATCTCAAAAGGGGAAATGCAGATTCAAAATAGAATATGAAGTCTCTGGTGAAGCATTTTTAACAAAACCCAATAAAACTACTTTTATGATACAAAATATCATTAAGAAAATTACAGGTATTAAACCTAAATTATCTACTTCCGGTGGAACTTCTGATGCAAGATTTATTAGAAATATTGCTCCTTGTTTAGAATTTGGTCTTGTTGGCAAAACTATGCATAAAGTTGATGAAAGCGTATCTATTTCTGACTTAAAAAAATTAACTAAAATATATCAAAATATTTTGATAAATTATTTTAAGTGAAAACAGGAATTATAACATCTGATACCTATTTAGATCATGAAACTGGGGAAGGTCATCCTGAAAGAGCTGACCGTGTTACAGTTATAAATGAAAACTTAAAAAAAATTAAAAATCTTATTTGGAAAAAACCTAATAAATTTGAGTCCAAATATTTAAAAATTGCTCATAGTTCTGATTATATAAGTCAGGTAGAAAAATCATTTCCAAAAAAAGGATTATTTTTTTTAGATGGAGACACAATTGTATCTCCTGGGAGTAAACGTGCTGCCTCAGATGCAGTGGCATCAATTATTACAGCTATAGATGAAGTGCAAAATAAAAATTTAAAAAACGCTTTTTGTACAGTCCGTCCTCCTGGTCATCATGCAGAAAAAAATAAAGCGATGGGTTTTTGTATTTACAATAATGTAGCTGTTGGTGCTTATTATTTGTTAGAAAAGTATAATTTTAAAAAAGTTGCAATTATAGATTTTGATGTTCATCATGGTAATGGAACCCAAGATATTTTTTTTGACAATGAGAAAGTTTTATATATCTCAACTCATCAATATCCCTTCTATCCTGGTTCAGGAAGTGAAGTAGAAAAAGGTAAGCATAACAATATTAAAAATATTCCTTTGCCTAGCGGAACAAATTCTGAAGAGTATTTAAATGCATATGATCATGTTCTAAAAAAAATTAATGAGTTCAAGCCAGAGTTTATTCTTTTTTCAGCAGGTTTTGATGCGCATAAAAATGATCCCTTGGCTAATCTAAATTTAAATTCACATGATTATTTTGAAATAACAAATAGGACCTTAGAAGAGTCAAAAAAATATTGTAAAGGTAAAGTAGTATCAATATTGGAGGGAGGATATGATTTAAGTGCCCTTGCAGAAAGTGCTGGGGAACATGTAAAAGCTCTAATGCAGTTTGAAAATAAATGAGAGCAAATAAAGAAATTTTTCCATACTTTTTAATAACGTTAGCAGTATCATCTTATATATTGGGTTATATATTTGATGAAAACGCAGCCGGAGGGGGTCATTTAAAAGGAGATATAACTCTCATCTGGCCAAATCTTCAACTTTTTTTAAATAATGATTTCAGTTCTGCTGTTGTAGACCCATATTATAAAAGTAGCAGGTTTCCAGGAGTTTATTTATTTCATAAATTTTTAAATCCTTTCGTTGATACAGTAGAAAACTATAGAAGAAGTGTTTTTGGAATCTCTTTCCTTCTTCCAATTTTATTTTTCTTTTGTTTAAAAAAACGTTTTAAAAATACAGAACACATTACTCTTTTAATTATAGCTTCTACAATATTTTTTAGCCCTTACTTTAGAACTAGTGCATTTTGGGGATTAGAAGAAAATATTTCTTTAATTTTTGTTATGCTAACTTACTTATCATTAAATTACTTTTTAACTGATACAAATTTAAATGGTTTAAATAAAATATTTTTTTTATTTTTAATTACTTTTTTAAGTTCGCTCACATTTTACTTTGACTCAAAATTAATAATAATTCCTCTTATATGTTATATCCAGATTATGCTTTCTAATGAAAATGTTAGGATTAAAATTTTAATGACGGCAATGTATGTAATACTTTCTCTGCCTTGCTTATATTTAATTACTCTTTGGGGAAATATCGTCCCTCCGGCTGCACAAATAACAAGAAAGGTTGGCAACATATTTCTGCCTGAAAACATAGGTTATATGTCTACAATTATAGCTTTTTATTTAGTGCCTATTACTTTTTTCAAAAAAGATATTTTAAATGACCTAAAGAGTTTTTTATTTAACAAACTGAACATTTTTCTTATAATTTTATTTATTCTTTATTTGGGGTATTTAATTAACTTTTTTAACTTTGAAAATCAGGAAATATTAGGTAAAGGCATTGTTCACAAATTATCTCTTGTTGTATTTGATGATAATTTATATAGAAAAATTTTTACTTTTTTTGCTTTTATTATTTCTTGGTTTTTCGTTTTATTTTTTTTAAACAATAATCTTATTAATAGAGTTGTATTAATTTATTTCATTTTATTTTCATTCATAAGTTATCCGGTACTCCAGGAGTATTTTGATCCCCTAATAGTTTTGATGATATTTACTTACTTTAAAGGTTCTATTACAATAAACAGATCTGGTTCTTATTTTCTCTTTTTTTATTTGTTTTTATTACTTGTGGGCTCTGATATTTACTACTACAATTTTTTTAATTAAAAATGTTAGCAGAAAAATATAGTATGATCAAAACCTTATATAAATTTTTTAGATTTATATTATTTCCTATAATAATCATTGCAGATTTTTTTCAAAATAATTTTACAAAATATTTTACGCCAATGAATATGGGTCCAGTAACAAGTAAAGGTTGGTCGGATCTTATAAGAAAATTTTTGTTAAAAAATGATTTTGTATTGGACTATGGTTGTGGAGTTGGATATTTCTGCAGATTATTTAGTCACAAAAAATACATAGGGATAGATATTAATAAAAGTTTTATAAAAAATGCAAAAAAGGCAAATAGAAAATATATATTTAAAAATTTTCAAGAAGGAATTTCTTCTAAAAACAAAAAAAAGATCAACGCTGTTTTATTGAATAATGTTGTTCACCATCTATCTGACTCACAAACAGAGGAGGCATTTCTATTTTTTAAAAAAAATACAAAAAAAAAAACGAAAATTTTAATAGTAGAGCCTTTGTTTCCCACAAAGTTTTTTGCTCTAGAATTTTTTATGAAGGTAATAGATATCGGAAACTATATAAAAAATAAAAAAGAATATTTAAAAATGTTCTCAAATTACGTTAAAATCAATAAGACACAAATTAAAAAATTTGGTATCGGCACGGTACTTATTATTCACGGATATTTAATTAAATAAAATTATGGTCAATACTTGACTTTTGTCAAATAAAGTCCTTGAGGTGGGGCTGGTGGGGCGCACAATGATCTTTTTTTTGATAAAAGAACTTTTTTAAAATATTCTAATTTCCATCTTTCTTCACCAAGATATTTTAAACAGCCAACCATTGATCTAACTTGTTGTTGTAAAAAAGACTTTGAAACAAATTTAAGAACAATTTTTTTTTTTTCTTTTTTTATGGATACTTTTTTCAAAAGTTTAATTGGGGATTTCGCACCACACGAGGAAGCCCTGAAAGAGGAAAAATCATGAGAACCTTTTAATATTTTGGCTCCCTTTTTCATTAACTTGATATTCAATTTTTTTTTTACATGCCAAGCTTTATTTTTTTCTATTGCTAAAGATGCCTCTCTATTTACAATTAAATATTTATAGGTTCTTTCTACTGCGCTGTGTCTCGCATGGAAATTTTTAGTTTTTTTTTTTATATTTAATATACGTATAGGATATTTGCTTAGAAAGAAGTTTGTCGAATTAATAAATATACCCTTTTTCAATATTTGTCTTTTTGTTTTAAAGTGAGCGGACTGTTCTAGGGCATGTACTCCTGCGTCTGTTCTTCCAGATCCAATAATAGAAATTCTTTCTTTTAAGTATTTCGATAAAGCTTTTTGGATTACCTCTTGAACTGAAAGACCATTTTCTTGGATTTGCCAGCCAACAAACTTTGTTCCCAAGTATTCAATTTTTATTTGATAAAGAAACATTAATTTACTTTTTCACCCTTTTTTATTTTATTTCCAAGTAAAAATTCTTTTAGTGCTAGAGTTTTTTTTCCCTCTTTTTTTATTTCAGTTATTTGTAATGATTTTTCTTTACATCCAATGGTTAGTTTATCATCTAAAACCAAACCAGATTTTCCACTTTGATCAATAATTTTGGCTGATAAGATCTTATATCTCTGGCCTTTGTGTTCAAACCATGCACCAGGGTTGGGGTTTAATCCATTTATTTTACCTAAAATATTTTCTGCTTTTTCATTCCATTTTATCTTGCTTTCTTCTTTTTTTATTTTTTTTGCAAATGTGGCTTTATTACTATTTTGCTCTATAAAATTGGCATTTCCAGTTTGAATTTTCTTTATAGACTCAATGAGAGCATTTGCGCCTAAATTTGAAAGTATTTCCGATAATTTTTCTGCATTAGTATTTTCATGAATTTTAGTTTTGATTTGTTCCATTACTGGCCCAGCATCTAGCTCTTCTGTTATTTTCATTATGCTTATTCCTGTTTCTTTATCTAAATTCATAATAGATCTTTGTATAGGTGCTGCACCTCGCCATCTCGGCAGCAATGAAGCATGTAAGTTTATGTATCCATGTTTTGAAAGAGTTAAGAATTTTTTTGGTATAATCTTTCCATAGGCCACAACAATTACAATGTCTGGGTTTAAATTTTTTATAAAATTAAACTCTTCCTCTGAATTTAAAATAGTCGGAGTTCTAACATTAAGAGAATTTTTTCTAGCAAAACTTTCTACGGGTGAAAGATTAACTTTTTGACCTCTGTGAGCTTTTTTAGCTGGTTGAGAGTATACTGCTAAAATTTTGTTCTCTGATTTTACTAAAGAATGTAAACTTGGAACAGAGAACTCGGGAGTTCCCATAAAGATAATTTTCTGTGCCATTAAACTATTGAAATTAAACTACAATTCTTTCTAAATTCTTTTTTTGTTTTGAGAGTTTTTTTACAATCATTGTTTTTTTTATTTTGGATAAATAATCAATAAATAAAATCCCTTCCAAATGATCCATTTCATGCTGAATGCAAGTGGCTAATAATCCTTCTGCCTTTAACTCTCTTTTCTTTCCATTGTAATCTAAATACTTAATATGACATTTATCAGGACGATTGATTTCTGCAAACTGGCCTGGCACAGAGAGACAGCCTTCTTCATAACTAGAGTCAGTTTTTGATTTTAATACTATTTCGGGATTAACAAAGTACATTGGTTCTTTTTTTTCAACATCTCTTGATATATCCAAAACTATAATTCTCTTGGGTACTCCAATCTGAATTGCTGCTAAACCTATACCTGGAGCATTATACATAGTTTCTAACATGTCATCCATCAAACTTCTTATTGTGTTATCGACCTCTTTAACGGGTTCAGATATTTTTCTAAGAATGGGATCTGGTTCGGTTATTATTTTTCTAATTGACATAAAAAAATTATATTACAATTATTCTCTTAAAGGTAGTGAAGCAATTAAAACTTTTTTTCTAAATTTTATTAATTTTGCCTCATTTAATAAATTTGTTATAAAATATATACTTTCAGGATCAAGATCGGATATTTCGTCTTCTCCAATAATTTCAACAAATTTAAG
>MDSV01163842.1_pt1 | contig 27155 bp, 25 predicted proteins | sample 810851 | NCBI WGS metagenome assembly MDSV01 (sample SAMN05326640, study PRJNA326480) | marine metagenome | isolation source: seawater | place: Atlantic Ocean: North East | collected 2012 | reverse complement strand
TGCCCAGAATGGAACATTAAGTTCGTCTAAAGCAAGCCAATGTAAAACTTTTAATAATAAAAAAAGTCTAAAGCTGGTGCCGATTAACCTGGATAAAATAAAAAAAGAAGCTCCTGTTTTATAGCTTTTTTCACCAAATCGAAATTGTAAATAGGTGTAAATGCTGACCACATTCCATTTGTAATAAAGCGGTAATAAAACAGTACCGATGCATAAATAACCCAGCGCATAGCCCAATACCATTTGTACATATGCCAGTTGAGTAGTTTCCACCCATCCAGGAACAGATATAAAGGTGACACCTGAAATTGTTGCTCCGATCATTCCAAACGCAACCAGATACCAAGGTGCCTTTTTGTCAGCAGTAAAAAATGTAGTGTTGTTATAGCTGTTGCCCGCCAAATATGAGATGCCATATAGAATAGCAAAATATGTTAAAAGACAAAATATCAGCGTTTGAACGGACATCTATTTTTTTGTCAAATATAACGTATGTGACTATTGTTTAAATAGTGTATTTTTGAATCATGGAAATTCCGTCTTCTTTAGTTCAAAAAGCAGTAGATGAAATTGCACAACTTCCAGGTATAGGTAGACGGTCTGCACTTCGAATCGTGCTTCATTTATTGCGCCAACCCAAAGATTTTAGCGCCCGTCTTTCTAGTGCCATTGCAACATTACGGCAACAAATTCGTTATTGTAATACGTGTCACAATATTTCAGACGCGGAACAATGTAATATTTGTGCAAACCCAATGCGTGAGCGTAATATTATATGTGTAGTTGAGGATATCAGGGATGTTATGGCTATAGAATCTACAGGCCAATTTAAAGGTTTATACCATGTTTTGGGTGGAAAAATTGCGCCTATTGAAGGCATAGGGCCACAACAACTTACGATAGATGCTTTGATAACCCGAGTAAAACAGGAAAATATTGATGAAATCATATTTGCACTTAGCAGCACCATGGAAGGAGATACAACAAACTATTATATATTTAAAAAGCTAAGTGCATTTGAATTGCGCTTTTCTGCTATTTCACGTGGTATTGGCATTGGTGATGAACTTGAATACGCAGACGAACTGACACTAGGGAGAAGTATTAGTCAACGAATTCCTTTTGAAATTTCAATGAAAAGCTAAAAATGCAGTTGTCCGTTGTTATCTTAAATTACAATGTAAAATACTTCATTGACATTTGTTTACAGAGTGTTTTGGCTGCAACAAAAGATTTGGATGCGGAGGTTATTTTTGTAGACAACGCCTCAGTAGATGGAAGTGTTGAATGGGTTTCACAGCAATTTCCTCAAGTCAAACAAATTAACATTCCCGAAAATATTGGATTCCCAAAGGGAAATAATATTGGAGTAGCCAAGGCCAAAGGAGAATTTTTATGTATTCTAAACCCCGATACAATAGTCGCTGAGGATACCTTCTCCAATGCGATATCCTTCATGGAAAATAACAAGCAAGTGGCTATTATGGGACCTAAGCTTATTGATGGTTCAGGTACCTTTTTAAACGAATCTAAAAGAGGTGTCCCAACTCCGTGGGTGGCTTTTTCTAAAGTTTCAGGACTATACAAGATTGCCCCTAAATTATTTGGTAAATATTATAATCTACGGCTTTCAAAAGATAAATCAGGCCCTACAGATATATTGGTTGGCGCTTTTATGTTTATGCGTACTGAGCATTATCGTTTGCTCGATGGCTTTGATGAAGCTTGTTTTATGTATTCTGATGACATTGATTTAAGCTACAGATCACTTCAATTTGGACAACAAAATTATTATAATGCTGAAATTACGGTTATTCACTTTAAAGGCGAAAGCACCCCAAAAGATTTTGCCTACCAGCTTAAGTTCCGTGAGGCCATGAATTATTTTTATCACAAGCATTTTCATGTCTCAAATTTGGCCAAGATTTGGATTAAGGCAGCAATCAATGTTTTTAGCTTTTTAAAACGCATTTTAGGCTCACAATCAAAAATTAGAAAACAGCAACCCAATTTTTATTGTCTTATATCTGATGACTTGGATTTAAAAATAGGGGCGAACAAAAATTTTTTGTTTTTACACACTTCTGCAATAGATGAAGTTTTAGCATACAGAAACAGTCATACGGAAATTATTTTTGACCCCGAAATTATCTCATTCAAGTCCTGCATTGATTTTATGTTAAAGAATGGCAAAGGATTTACATATAAATTTTTGAACTCAAACAAAAGCCATGCCGTGGGAAGCATTTCTAGTGTTGCCAAGGGAGAAGTGCTAGTTATGTCATAGCGAAAGCCACGATTAATTTGTACTTTTGAAAAAAAATTAAAATGCCTATTTACAAGCTTGTTTTACCATCTATGGGTGAGAGTATTTCTGAAGCTACCATTACACAGTGGTTAAAGAAAGTAGGCGACACTGTTAATGCTGATGAAGCCGTAGTAGAGGTTGCAACTGATAAAGTTGATTCTGAAGTCGCTAGTGAGTACACAGGTATTATAAAAGAAATTTTGCATCCTATTAATGCTGTTGTTAGTGTTGATGTGCCCCTAGCCATAATTGAAACTGAGGAAGCGGTTTCGCAAGATTTTACTTCACAATCTGTTACAAATGGAGTTCCTGCTCCAGCAGCTCCAGCAACCAAGGCGCCTCAAATAGAGGTGGACACTGCTCAACAATACATGGATCAAGCGCAAGCCCTGGTAAACCCTATTAATCAAGCTTTTGCAGGAGAAAAGCGATTTTACTCGCCACTTGTAAAAAACATTGCCAAGCAAGAAAATATTACAGAACAAGAATTGTCAACTGTCCTGGGCAGTGGTAAAGATGGTCGTGTGACCAAAAGCGATATTTTAGCTTTTTTAAAACACAGAAATAAATCTATTGAATCAAGTGTAAAGCTTGGCGTAGCTGGTTCACCAAGTACTACAACTGCAGCTACCACAGCTAATTTGTCTTTTACAAAAAATAATATAGATGAAGTTGTGTCCATGACTCGTATGGAGCAATTAATTTCTGACCACATGATGCACAGTCTTAAAACCTCGGCACATGTTCAGTCGTTTATTGAAATAGATGTGACAAAGCTATCGAATTGGCGTGAAAAAGTAAAAAATCAATTTATTAAGCAGCACGGAGTTAAACTAACCTTTACTCCTATATTCTTGCATTTAATTGCACAAGTACTTCCTGAATTCCCATTGTTGAATGCTACTCTGGACGGTAAAAGCATAATTAAGAAAAAAGACATAAACATTGGAATGGCAACTGCTTTATTTGACGGTAATTTAATTGTCCCTGTTATCAAACAGGCAGATACACTCAGTCTTATTGGGTTGGCCAAGAAAGTACACGAACTGGCTTTAAATGCTCGTAACAATGCACTAAACCCTGAGGATGTGCAAGGCGGTACCTACACGGTAACCAATGTAGGTATGTTTGGCAGTCTCACGGGAACGCCCATCATTAACCAACCACAACTTGCTATTTTGGCCCTAGGTGCCATTCGCAAGGTTCCTGCCGTATTGGAAACAGAAAATGGCGATGTTATTGCAATACGGCAACAAATGGTGGTTTCTCATAGCTACGACCATCGAATTATTAATGGTGCCATGGGTGGAATGTTTCTATCGAGCCTAAAGCAGCGTATTGAAAACTGGGACGAATCTCAAACAATTTAATATGGAACTCTCGCTAACACGCCCTTTGTGTTTTTTTGATTTAGAGACAACAGGGCTCAATGTCGCCAAAGACAGGGTATTGGAAATATCCATCCTAAAGGTTTTTCCAAATGGCAATAAAGAATCCAAAACATGGATGGTAAATCCTGAAATACCAATTCCACCAAAAACTATACCCATTCACGGAATTACAGATGAAAAAGTAGCAAACGAGCCCACTTTTAAACAGTTAAGTAGAGACATTTATAGCATGATAAAAGATTCAGATTTGGCAGGATTTAATTCCGACCGATTTGATATACCATTGCTGGCTGAAGAGATGTTACGAGCGGGAATTGATGTAGATTTTAAAAAACATTTAACGGTAGATGTGCAAACCATTTTTCATAAAATGGAAAAGCGAAACCTGTCAGCTGCTTATAAATTCTATTGCGGAAAAGATTTAAACAATGCCCATAGTGCTGAGGCTGATACTAATGCAACTTATGAAGTTTTGAAATCACAAATAAATAAATACGACGAACTTGAAAATGACATTTCCAAATTAAGTACCTTTTCTAAACGACAAAAAAGCGTTGATTTTGCAGGTTTTATTATTTTAGATGAGGATAGAGATGCTGCTTTTAATTTTGGAAAGCACAAGGGGAAAAAAGTGATCGAAGTATTTGAGCGTGAACCAGGCTATTTCAGTTGGTTGTTGAATGCAGATTTCCCACGCTATACGAAGAAGGTACTTACTGCCATTCGTTTAGAAATCATGGACAAAGCATGAAAATTATTTGTATTGGCAGAAATTATGCAGATCACATTGATGAACTAGACAGTTTTCGATCAGATGAGCCTTTGATTTTCATCAAGCCAGATACTGCTATAGCACAATCAAATTTACCTTTTTTTATTCCTGAGTTTTCAAATGAAGTACACCACGAGGTTGAGGTTTTGGTGCTTATAAATCGTATTGGAAAGCACATTCATTCTAAGTTTGCGCATAAATATTACGACCAAATAGGTTTGGGAATAGACTTCACTGCTCGTGATATACAGCAGCAACTTAAATCAAAAGGGCTACCTTGGGAAAAAGCAAAGGCTTTTGATGGATCGGCATTTGTAGGCAAATGGTTTGACAAGTCTACTTTGGGTGATTTGGGTAAGCTTTCCTTTTCACTTCAAAAAAATGGTGAAGTGGTACAAAAGTCGGACACCAGTTTGATGTTGTGGTCTGTAGACGAGATTATTGCATATGTTTCTAAGTATTTTACACTGAAAATTGGTGATATTATTTTTACGGGCACGCCAGCCGGCGTAAGTCAGGTTATGAAGAATGATCGTCTAGAAGGTCATTTAAACGGTAAAAAAGCTCTTAACTTAATAATTAAATAGATGAGAGCAGATATAATTACCATCGGAGATGAGATTTTAATAGGTCAAGTTGTGGATACCAACGCCACTTACCTTGCAAAGAAGCTTAACAACATAGGCATTGAAGTACGCCAAATACACTCCATATCTGATAATAAAAAAGCCATTTTAGATGCTTTAGCTACGGCTCAAGACCAAGTTAATTTGGTGGTTATGACAGGCGGGCTTGGCCCTACCAAAGACGATATTACCAAACATACATTCTGTGAGTATTTTGACGACACTTTGATGTTTTATCCCGATGTGATGTCACATATTGACGAGTTGTTCAAAAAATACGTAAAAGCGCCGGTAAATGATTTAAATAGGGGGCAGGCTATGCTTCCTTCTAACTGCACCGTACTATTTAATGCACACGGAACTGCCATGGGTATGTGGATGCAGAAAGAAAAGACCATATTTGTATCACTTCCGGGGGTTCCTTTTGAAATGAAAGATTTGGTTCAGGAGAAATTGATTCCTCTAATAAAAGCAACTTTTCCCTTACCTGCCCGTGTGTACAAGACAATGGTGACTTATGGGCTTGGCGAAAGCATCATTGCAGAAAAAATAAGTGATTGGGAAGCTGAATTGCCCCAGCATATTAAGTTGGCCTACTTACCCAATCTCGGTCGGGTACGCTTGCGGTTGTCTGCAAGTGGGACAGATGAAGCTGTTCTACTAGAAGAAATTGAGGCTTTGTTTACAGACTTATACCCGCTAATAGGGGATTATATTAAAGGTTTTGAATCGGATCAGCCTATTGAAATCCAAATTGGAGCAGCCCTAACACAGAAAGGTTGGACATTGGCTACTGCCGAAAGCTGTACCGGAGGTTCTTTAGCCGCTTTGTTTACGCAGTATCCTGGCGCATCTACTTTCTTTAAGGGTTCTGTAGTGAGTTATGCTACGGAAGTAAAACAACAGTTGTTGGGCGTACAGCAGCAAGATATTGAACGCCATACTGTGGTCAGTGAGCCTGTGGCTTTGAGCATGGCAAAGGGCGTTATTCGCCAAACGGGCGCAAATGTTGCCATTGCCACCACTGGAAATCTTGGCCCCACACAAGGAGAGGCAGATGTGGAAATTGGCACGGTTGTAATTGCAATCATTACCCCAAACATCGAATATTTAGAAACTTTTATCTTCGGAAAACACCGCGAACGAAACTTACGCAAAACCTTAAATAAAGCACTTGAGTTGTTGCACAACAAAATAGCATCTGAACTTTAGTCATATATTTTTTTTTAACACACCATATTTTACTAGATTTGCGAACTGTTAAAATATGTCATGTCAAAAGTTTGTGAATTAACGGGGAAAAAAGCGATGGTTGGGAACAACGTGTCGAAGGCCATGAATAAAACCAAGCGTAAGTTTGGAGCTAATCTTATTAATAAGCGTTTTTATGTTGTTGAAGAAGACAAGTGGATAACACTCAAGCTTTCAACATCGGCTCTTAAAACAATCAACAAAAATGGTCTTCCTGCTGTTTTGAAACAAGCACGCTCACAAGGGCTTACTAAATAAAGTACGTTATGGCTAAAAAAGGAAATCGCGTCCAAGTTATTTTGGAATGTACAGAGCATAAAGACTCAGGTCTTTCAGGTACTTCTCGATACATTACTACCAAAAACAAAAAGAATACACCAGATCGTATCGAAATTAAAAAATTCAACCCCATTTTAAAGCGTATGACAGTTCACAAAGAAATTAAATAATATGGCCAAGAAAACGGTAGCAACCTTACAAACAAAATCTAAGCGTCTTACAAAAGCCATTAAAATGGTCCGTAGCGAAAAATCAGGAGCATATAATTATGTAGAAACCATTATTGCTCCTGAAATGGTTAACGACTGGTTATCAAAAAAGTAAAATAACCATATAAACTGTAAAAAGCCACATTCTTGTGGCTTTTTTTATTCTCAAAACGTACCTTTAACCCATGGGGCTTTTTTCAAAATCAACAAAAAAACTTCAATCTGGATTGTCCGCTACCAAAAAGGCTTTGACCGAACGGCTAAAAAAAGTTGTGCTTGGAAAAAGCAGAGTAGATGCCGATTTTCTAGAAGAATTAGAGGAAATACTTATTACCTCAGACGTTGGCGTAGCTACCACAGAAAAAATTATAAATCGTTTGGAGAAACGCGTAGCTAAAGATAAATTTATAAAAGCCGAGGAGTTAGACCAGTTACTGTATGAAGAAATTTTAAACTTGTTTACTAAAAACAACCCCAAGCAGGTAACTGCTCAGGACGGCTTGCAGGTTATTTTGGTAGTAGGTGTTAACGGAGCCGGTAAGACTACCACTGTTGGTAAGTTAGCCCATCAATACAGCCAACAAGGCAAAAAAGTAATGCTTGCTGCTGCCGATACCTTTCGTGCTGGTGCTGTTGATCAATTGCGACTCTGGTCTGAAATGGTAGAAGTACCCTTTGTTAGTTTACAAGAGGGTAGTGACCCAGCTTCAGTGGCATTCACTGCCGTTGAACGCGCAAAAAAAGAGCAAGTAGATTTACTATTCATAGATACTGCTGGACGGCTACACAACAATACTAATCTGATGCATGAGTTGTCTAAAATTGAGCGAGTGGTGAAAAAAATCATACCAGAAGCACCCCATCAGACCTTGTTGGTTTTAGATGGCGGTACAGGCCAAAATGCCTATATGCAGGCTAAGTTATTTACAGAGGCAACGGCGATTTCTGGACTTATATTAACAAAGTTAGACGGCACGGCTAAAGGTGGTGTAGTAATTGGTATTTCTGATGAACTCGACGTCCCCATCCACTACATTGGTGTAGGAGAGGGTAAGGATGATTTAATTAAATTTGAAACCAAAACATTTTTAGATTTACTTTTTCAAAAAACTAGTTTATGAAAATAATTTTAAGTTTTGGATTATTGGTAGTTATATTGTCTTGCAATACATCTTCAATTCAATATTGGCAACCCTATGATGAATCACAAGAATTAACTCAAAATGCAGATCACGAAATTTCTAGAATGCGCTACAAGCTTATTCAATCTAAATTTTTGGATAAAGACGACATGTGGGCACCTTTTGAAAAGGAACTAAGTGGTTTTGACATCACTTATGAGGCTTTAAAACCACTAATTATTGAGCAAAATATTCAAACACTTCAGGGGCATATAGCCAGTGGAAAGTTATCATACGAAAGCTTAGTTAAATTCTATTTGTACCGAATTCGTCTTTTAGAGTCTAATCCTGAAACCACCTTGCACGCTGTACTAGCCCTAAACCCCAACATTATCATAGAGGCTCAGCAAAAGGACAATCAAACTCCTGAAGATATGCACCCAATTTATGGAATGCCTATTTTATTGAAAGACAATATTAACACTGCAAATATGCCTACTACCGCAGGGGCCGCTATCTTAAAAAATCATGTCCCTGACGATGATGCTTTTGTTGTAAAACAACTAAAAGACAAAGGCGCATTGATTTTGGGGAAAGTAAATTTAAGTGAATGGGCATACTATTTCTGTAGTGGTTGCCCTGTTGGTTACAGTGCTGTGGGCGGTCAGACCTTAAACCCATATGGTAGAAGAATTTTTGAAACGGGAGGGTCAAGTTCGGGAAGTGCCGTGGCTGTGGCAGCAAATTATGCTGTAGCAGCCTTGGGTTCTGAAACATCTGGTTCCATTCTGTCTCCTTCGAGCCAAAATGCTATTGTCGGGCTAAAACCCACTATTGGATTGGTGAGTAGAACAGGAATAGTACCGATATCAAGCACCTTAGACACTTCTGGACCCATGACTAAATCCATAGACGACAATGCCATTTTGCTTGATGCCATTGCAGCCACTGATATACAAGATACAATAACTAAATTTGTACCCCGTTTCAGGTATTTAATGGATAGTTTTGTTGAGCCGTCAACATCAGGTGTAAGACTTGGTGCTATGTCCAATATTTTATCAGTAGATTCTCTTTATCGTAAGGCCGTAGAAGACTTACGGGATGCTGGCGCAGAAGTTATTGAATTTACTCCTAAAAAAACCGCTCTTACTGGATTTTCATCTATACTTAATAGAGACATGAAGCGTGATATCCCTATTTATTTTAAAAATACATCAACTGCTGATTTTGCAACTACTGACGTAGCGACAATTATTGATTACAACAAGCATGATAGTGTTCTCTTTATGCCCTATGCTCAACAACGTTTAGACGGAGTCGTGAACGAGAGCATTACAGACGTAGATTTAGAAAAAATTATTTCAAAACTTAATGTGGCTGCTTCGGAATTTTTTGAAGACCCTATTAAAAAGTATCAACTCGATGCTATTCTTAGTAAAAACAATTATTACGCTGGTCACGCTGCTATTGCGTTTTATCCTTGCTTAACCGTTCCTATGGGCTATACAGATAAAGGCGAGCCGTCTAACCTTACATTTATCGCACCATCATTTAGCGAGAAAAAATTATTGATGATTGGTGCCGCCTATGAAAATATTTCTAATCACAGAAAATTGCCAAGAGGTTACCAATAAACATGCGAACAAAATCAAGTAAAAAGAATAAAATCAACGTTGTTACCCTTGGGTGCTCTAAAAATATTTATGACTCCGAGGTGCTTATGGGGCAACTCAAAGCCAGCGATAAACATGTAGTGCACGAACAACAAGGAAATATTGTTGTTGTCAACACTTGTGGTTTTATCGATAATGCCAAAGAAGAATCGGTGAATACCATACTATCTTTTGCCGAACAAAAAAAAACAGGTCAAATTGATAAATTATTTGTCACAGGTTGTTTGAGTGAGCGATATAGAGACGACTTAGAAGCTGAAATTCCAGACGTTGACGACTATTTTGGTACAACCGATTTACCCCTTTTGCTCAAGGCACTAGGAGCAGATTATCGTCATGAATTGTTGGGTGAACGCTTAACCACTACTCCAAAGAATTACGCCTATTTCAAAATATCAGAAGGCTGTGACCGACCCTGTTCGTTTTGTGCAATACCACTTATGCGTGGGGCTCACCGCTCAAAGCCAATTGAACATTTGGTTAAAGAAGCACAAGTACTTGCTAAAAACGGAGTTAAAGAGCTTATCATTATCGCACAAGATTCTACCTATTACGGATTAGACTTATACAAAAAACGACGTTTGGCAGATTTACTGCGTTTATTGGCAGCAGTGGTAGGAATCGAATGGATTCGCTTACACTACGCCTTCCCAGCAGGATTTCCAGAAGACGTATTAGAGGTCATTGCAACCGAGCCCAAGGTATGCTCATATATAGATATTCCATTACAGCACATTTCAGATCACCTATTGAAGTCCATGCGTCGTGGTACAACACAAAAAAAAACAACGGAATTACTCCATCGTATTAGAGAAGCTGTTCCAGGAATAGCTATTAGGACTTCACTTATTCTAGGTTATCCCGGTGAAACAAAAGCAGATTTTGAATTACTTATGTCATGGGTAAAAAATATGCGTTTTGATCGTTTGGGTTGCTTTAAGTACAGTCATGAAGAAAATACCCATGCCCATACTTTGGTAGATGATGTGCCTTCTGGAGTAAAACAAGAACGTGTAAACCAATTGATGGAAATACAAGCCCGAATTTCTTGGGAAAAAAACCAAGCCTTGGTAGGCAAAACCCTCCGTTGTGTCATAGACAGAAAAGAAGGCAACCGTTTTGTGGGTCGTACCGAGTATGATTCTCCAGATGTGGACAACGAAGTTTGGGTAGATGCACGTGAATACTACCTCAAGGTTGGAGATTTTGCCAATCTAACCATAAAAGCCGCACAAGACTTTGACTTAGAGGCTGTTCCTTCACAATAATTTTTTACATTAACTACTTTTGTCTTATGAAGCTGATAGAGTCGTTGGGATATCATACTAGTGTTTATGCACCTTTGATGCAGCAATTGTTGAGCAACGATCCTGCTTTAAGCCCCTTTTACACAGAAATGTTTTCAACAACAGCATCTACCCAAGCCGTATCAAATCGCGCCACTTCATTTGACCAATCCAAGCGAAACATATTGGTTGAGGTGTTGCACAAGCAATACGAGCACCTAGATCCCGATGATAAGATAGGTGCTCAAATAGATGCCTTATCTGCCTCCAATACATTAACTATAACCACAGGGCATCAGTTGAATCTCTTTACCGGGCCCCTGTATTTTTGGTATAAGATTTTGGATGTCATCAATAAGGCAGAAGCCATGCAACAATTAGATGGGAAGCACCAATACGTACCCGTTTTTTGGATGGCATCTGAAGATCACGATTTTGAAGAAATAAATCATTTCTTTTTGGGCGAACAAAAAGTAAGTTGGGAATCAGACACTACTGGAGCTGTTGGTCGTATGTCTACCACTGGCTTAGATACCGTATTAGAGGAGTTGACTTCATATTGGAAGAACACAGAAAAAGGAAAGGAATTGCTATCCCTTTTTGCCGATTGCTTTCTGCAAGAAGGCACTTTGGTAAAAGCAACGCGAAAACTAGTGCATCAGCTTTTTGGTGCATATGGGATAATAGTGATCGATGGTGACGATGCAGCTTTAAAATCGCTGTTTGTCCCCTTAATTAAAGCCGAAGTAAGTGAACAAATCACCCACAAGGCTGTGACGCAAACCAACAGTGCCTTAAAAAAGGTTGTAAAAGACTTTAAGCCCCAGGTAAATCCAAGAGAAATCAATCTATTCTATCTGTCTGACGACAAGCGCTTACGTATAACAACAGATTCAAATCTATTTGGCACCATAGTAAATCCGTCCAAATGGACCCTACAAAGCTTATGTGAAGAAATTCAAAAGCGTCCTGAACGATTCTCTCCCAATGCACTTATGCGACCTTTATACCAAGAGTGTGTACTGCCGAACATTGCTTACGTAGGCGGCGGAGGTGAGTTGGCCTATTGGCTACAACTAAAGACTACATTTGAAGCATTTGACATTCCATACCCCCTCTTGCATTTACGTAATTCCGTTTTACTAATGTCTGAAAAGCAAGTCAAAAAGTGTAATAAGTTAAACCTTCCCATAGCCGACTTATTCTTACCATCAGCGGCTTTTGTAAACAAGCGTGTACGTCAAATTAGTAATATTAATATAGATTTTTCTTTGCAGCGCGAAATGCTGAAAAATAACTTCAAGACCTTTCATGATCTGGCTACACAAACCGATAAATCCTTTTTGGGAGCAGTTGAAGCACAAGAGAAAAAACAGCTCAAAGGCTTAGACAAACTAGAAAGCCGACTATTAAAAGCCCAGCGAAAAAAACTACAAGACGAGGTGGTGCGTGCCACTGAAATTCAAAACAATTTATTTCCACACAACAGATTGCAGGAACGTACTGCTCATTTTTCTACTTTTGTTTCAGATTCAGGTATCCACAATTTTACTGCTGAATTAAAAACCACTTTATCTAATGCAGAAAATGGTTTGGCAGTGATTCAAATTTGACATCTTCAACCTGTTAAAAACTATTGATAAGCGATTCTTCTTCATTGAAGTTTAGTTGTATTTTTGTATATGCATAACAAAGTTTTAATTCTCGATTTCGGTTCGCAATACACACAGTTGATTGCCCGACGTGTTCGAGAGCTTTCCATTTTTTGTGAAATCCACCCTTTTCACGATATTCCTAAAAACATCAACACTTATAAAGCTGTTATCCTTTCTGGATCGCCTTATTCTGTCCGGGCTGATGATGCGCCACACCCTGATTTGACACAGATCAGATCTAAAATACCATTACTTGGCGTTTGCTATGGCGCACAATATTTAGCACATTTTAATGGTGGAGTGGTAGCCCCTTCAGACACTCGTGAATATGGTCGAGCCAGATTAGGACGGGTAGTACCACATGTCTTTACTAAAGGTATTCCAATCGAATCTCAAGTGTGGATGAGCCATAGTGATACTATTAAAAAATTACCAGAAGATGCAATCCAATTAGCATCCACTTCGGATGTTGCCAATGCTGCTTATGTTATGGACAATGACATGACCTATGGGATACAGTTTCACCCAGAAGTGTACCATTCGGCAGATGGCAAGCAGTTGTTGCAAAACTTTTTGGTTGACATTGCAGGTATTAGTCCTGACTGGACATCAGATGCTTTCGTAGAAACTACCGTGGCTACTTTAATTGAACAACTTGGTGAAGACAAGGTGATATTGGGTCTTAGTGGCGGCGTAGATTCTTCTGTTGCTGCTATTTTATTACACAGGGCTATAGGCCCTAATTTGTATTGTATTTTTGTCAATAACGGTTTGTTGCGTAAAAACGAATATGACGAGGTATTGTTGCAATACAAAGGTTTGGGATTAAACGTCAAAGGCGTTGATGCTTCTGAGCAATTCTTAGATGCTTTAGCAGGGGTGCGTGACCCAGAAACCAAAAGAAAAATTATTGGTAAGGTATTTATAGAAGTTTTTGACGAAGAATCTCACAAGGTTGAAGGTGCCAAATGGCTAGCTCAAGGTACCATTTATCCAGACGTTATTGAGTCGATTTCTGTAAACGGCCCTTCTGCTACCATCAAATCACACCACAACGTGGGGGGATTACCTGACTTTATGAAGCTCAAAGTAGTAGAGCCTCTTAAAATGTTATTTAAAGATGAGGTACGTCGCGTTGGTGCAACTCTTGAAATGCCTAAAGAAATACTTGGCCGCCACCCATTCCCTGGGCCAGGTCTTGGTATTCGAATTTTAGGAGATATTACTCGCGAAAACGTAAGTATGTTACAAGAGGCAGATGCCTTGTTTATTCAAGGGCTTCGTGACCATGGCTTGTACGACGATGTTTGGCAGGCAGGTGTTATGCTGCTGCCTGTGCAGTCAGTAGGGGTTATGGGTGATGAGCGTACCTATGAAAAGTGCGTTGCCTTGAGAGCCGTAACTTCAACAGACGGAATGACGGCAGATTGGGTACATTTGCCATATGTTTTCTTACAAGAAATTTCTAACCGAATCATCAACCGTGTACCGGGAATCAATCGTGTCGTTTATGATATCAGTTCAAAACCCCCTGCAACAATTGAGTGGGAATAGATTTATTATACTACTAGCTTTTCTTTTGTTTAGTTTGCTTGGTAACACTCAAGAGCCAAAAGCATCTCACTTCATTGTTCACAAAGTAAAAAAGAAAGAATCCCTTGAAGGTATTGCAACTCGCTATAATATTTCAGTAGCTCAAATCATTACTTACAACCCTACTGTTGAGAAAGGAATACGCAGACGAGACAAACTCAAAATTCCTAGATACAAAACAAAAGTTGTTGTTGCGCCACCCCGACCTTCAATGACAACCCACTACGTTCAGCCAAAGGAAACTCTCTGGCGGATTGCCTACAACTATGATATTTCAGTAGATTCACTTCTTTTGTTAAACCCCAAATTAGATGGTACACTTTCTGTTGGAAGCATGCTTACAGTACCTTCAATAACTGCCAAAGAAATTGTGGAAGAATTTGATTATTACACTGTTAAGCCAAAAGAAGGATTCTTCCGTCTGGAAGAAAAATTAAAATTGAGCAAATCAGACTTGGAAGTTCTTAACCCAAGCCTTAAATCTACAGGGCTAATGGCAGGGATGGTCTTAAAAATTCCAAAAGCACAAGCAGTAGATTCAAGCACTTTTGAGGAATTTAAATTAACAAATACTAGTTTGTGGGATAGCACATTTGTAACACCTGTTGTCAGTATAGCTTTTTTGGCGCCGTTTAGACTTTCTAGAATTGAGTTAGATTCTTTAGATCAAACAAATAAGACTCTCTCAGAACGCAACCTAACAACAGTGTCACTTGACTTTTATTCTGGTATGTTACATGCGGTTGATAGTCTGAATAAAGCAGGATTGAGTATTGAGCTTACGGTTTTTGACTCTGAGGGACAACTAAATATGATTGATCAACTGCTCAATCAAGAAGACTTTACTACTTATGACGCAGTTATAGGTCCTTTTACACCTGCCAATTTGAGCAGGATGGCACAAGCCATGAGCTTTTTTAGCGTGCCGGTCATCTCTCCCTTGACTACTCGCGAGATCCAACCCCATAAAATGCTTATTAATACTATTCCAAGTAAGAATACACTTACCAAACGCATGATGAGTTATGTGGATTCTTTGGACGCTCAACATGAAAACCCTTGTGTATTAATTATTGCAGACTCCAAAAATCAGCAAACGGCACTTCGTTTAAAGGAACAATTCCCTTTAGCAGAATTATTACCCCCAGACGAAAAATTCGGCTTTGTAAAGCCTGACGTAGTGGACTCATTATTGACACCAACAAGACCAAATTGGGTCTTTTTGGAAACCGAAAATTTAAATTTGGTTACCAGTATGACTTCAATGCTGAATGCCCAATCTTCTGAAGAACGAAAGGTACAATTGTTAACGCATTTCCGTTCACCAGCCTATGACGATAAAAACATTTTACAAGCTCATTTGGGTAATATTAACTTTTCATATCCCAACCATTTTTTAGAAAAACGAGATAGCTTACGTCTTAAGTTTGACTCATCATTTAAAGATCGTTTTGGAAAGGGCCCCAACAGGACTGCGGTCAAGGGCTTTGATGTTATGGTGGATACTTCTCTTCGTATAGCTATCAAAAGAAATCTGATAGATGGCTTAAAGCTAGGTATTTCAGACCAGCTTCAATACCGATTTGATTACCAACCTAATCCAAATGGTGGTTATCGTAATACCGCCGCTTATATGGTTCAACATAAGGGCTTTGAAACAATTGAAATAGTAACTTCAAAGTCACAAGTAGATTCCTTGCATGTTAGGTAGTTTATTCTTTGTATTTTTGCCATTTATAATGAATAAGATTTATGCCTAAAGCCAAATACGTTTTTGTTACAGGAGGCGTTTCCTCATCACTTGGAAAAGGTATTATTTCTGCATCACTAGCCAACTTACTTCAGGCGCGTGGCCTCAAAGCTACCATTCAAAAGTTTGATCCTTACATTAATGTTGACCCAGGAACTTTAAATCCATATGAGCATGGAGAGTGTTTTGTCACAGACGATGGTGCTGAAACCGATTTAGACCTTGGACACTATGAACGTTTTTTAAATGTACGTACTTCTCAAGCCAATAATGTAACCACTGGACGTATCTACCAAAGTGTTATTCAAAAAGAACGCCGTGGTGAGTTTTTAGGTAAAACAGTTCAAGTTATACCACACATAACTAATGAAATCAAAGATCGCATGCAACAGCTTGGTAAAACGGGTGATTATGATGTGGTTATAACTGAAATAGGCGGTACAGTAGGGGATATTGAATCTTTACCATATATAGAAGCTGTACGCCAATTGCGATGGGAAATGGGACGTGAAAATTGCATTGTTATTCACCTTACATTAGTACCATACCTTTCAGCAGCAGCCGAATTAAAAACAAAACCCACCCAACACTCTGTAAAAACCTTGATGGAAAGCGGAATCAATGCTGATATTTTAGTTTGTCGCACCGAGTATGAGCTTTCCGAAAGTATACGTGCCAAAATTGCCTTGTTCTGTAATGTAAAGCCCGAAGCGGTTATCCAATCTATAGACGCTAAAACAATATACGATGTACCTTTATTGATGCATAAAGAAGGCTTGGATCGTGTTGTATTGGAAACGTTGGCATTGCCTGACAATTTAGAGCCTGATTTATCGAGATGGAAAGCATTTTTATTTAGACATAAAAACCCCAAAAACCATATACGTGTGGGCTTGGTGGGTAAATATGTGGAGTTACAAGATTCATATAAATCCATTTTGGAAGCTTTTATTCACGCAGGTGCTGCTAATGAAGTAAAAGTAGAGGTCGTTTCTATACATTCAGAACAACTTAGTGTTGACAACTGTGAAGTACAACTCAAAGGCCTACACGGTCTGTTGGTTGCTCCGGGCTTTGGATCAAGAGGAATTGAAGGTAAAATAAGCGCCATAAAGTATGTACGTGAAAACAACATTCCATTTTTTGGAATTTGTTTGGGTATGCAAATGGCCGTAATTGAATATGCACGTAATGTCTTGGGGCTAGCATTTGCAAATTCTACTGAAATGGATGAAGACACCCCACATCCTGTCATTAGTCTAATGGATGAACAGAAAAATGTGGAAAACAAAGGTGGAACCATGCGTCTCGGTGCTTGGGATTGTTCGCTTACGGCTGGTAGTTGTGCGCACGGCATATACAAAACTGATGATATCAGCGAACGTCATCGCCACAGATATGAATTAAACAACTCCTATTTGGGTGATTTATCCAAAAATGGTCTTAAAGCTACAGGCATTAATCCGAAAACGGGCTTAGCAGAGATAGTTGAAATTGATGCGCACCCTTGGTTTGTTGGTGTGCAATACCACCCAGAATACAAAAGTACAGTTCTAGAGCCGCATCCGCTTTTTACAGCTTTTGTGGAAGCTTGTAACAACTACGCAAATAAAAAAATAAATTAATATGGAAGATCGGCGCATAGACCCTTTACAAATCATAGGAATGATGCTTATTTTTGGTATATTTATGTGGATGATGTACAATCAGCCTGTCCCAGATTTGGATACGACAGATCCCGCTACTACATTATCAGTAGAACAACAGTATCAATTACAAACGACCGCTACAGATTCACCCAAACAAGAAATTTTATTAGATGTATCAACTATTGGTGTTATTGCCGATACCATAAATCTTCAAAATAATGTGTTGTCTATTGGCATTTCTACAAAAGGGGGTGTGATGACACAGGTTGCCCTAAATGAATTGGTTAATTACCAAGAGGAGCCTTTGTATTTGATCGATAACGATAACAGCTCCTTGAATATAGCTTTTACAACAATTTCTGGTCAGTTGTTCCAGACAAAATTTATGTTGTTTACCCCTAAAGTAAATAATTCATCTGAGGGACAAGAATTGCGATTACGTGCGCCGCTTGATGCTGATGGATATATTGAATTAGTTTATACCCTGCCAAATGACGGATACCGCTTTGGTTTTGAAGTGGTTGCCGAAGGAATAGAAGGTGCTTTGGATCCATCAATTCCTGCTACCTTTTCATGGCGTATGGATGGCTTCCGTCATGCAAAAAGTGCCCAATATGAAAACCGTTATACTCAGCTTGCCTATAATCACAAATCGGATAAGTTCAGCACGCTTTCTGCTGCAGGAGACGATGACGAGAATTTGAAAAATATAGGATGGGTATCTTACCGCCAACATTTTTTTAGCAGTATTCTTATTCCAGAAAACCCATTTGAAGCGGCTACAGTTACCTCATCTACGATAACAAATGAAGAAGAAGAGGATTCAGAATTTCTTAAGGCGTTTAGTACTGAAACCACATTACCTTACAGCCGCAACCGCTTTCAAGCTAATTTTGATTGGTATATGGGTCCAACAGACTACGAAGTATTAAAAACCTATGACGAATTCCTTTATGAAAGTATTTCTTTCGGTTGGGGTCTTATTGGGTGGATAAACCGTTCTGTGTTTTACCCGTTATTTAGCTTATTGTCAGGTGTTGTTCCACAAGGGATTGCCATTATTTTATTGACCATTATCGTGCGCTTGGTGCTCTCACCAGTACTCTATAAGTCTTATGTTTCACAAGCCAAAATGCGGGTATTGCGACCAGAAATAATGGCCTTAAACGAAAAATATAAAAATGATGCCACTAAGCGTCAACAGGAGACCATGAAATTATATAGCAAAGCAGGGGCAAGCCCCATGGCAGGTTGTATACCCGCTTTAATTCAAATGCCAGTTTTCTTTGCCTTATTCTATTTCTTTCCCATCGCATATGAAATGCGTGGTAAGTCATTTTTGTGGGCAAAAGATTTATCATCCTACGATATGATTGCAGAGCTTCCGTTTAGCATCCCGTTCTATGGAGATCACGTCAGTTTATTTCCTCTCTTGGCGTCAGTAGCAATATTCATTTATACTCAGATGACTGCGGGACAGCAAATGCAACCCTCACAACCGGGTATGCCCAACATGAAGTATATCATGTATTTGATGCCTGTGATGATGTTATTTTTCTTTAATAATTATGCTAGTGGGTTTAGTTTGTATTATTTTGTTTCCAACGTCTTGATGATTGGAATAATGTTGGTAATTAAAAATTTCATTATCGATCAAGACAAAATCCATGCGCAGATTGAAGAAAACAAAAAGAAACCTAAGAAGCAAAACCGCTTTCAGCGCAAGATGTCTGAATTGATGGAAGAAGCAGAGCGTCAAAAAAAGCTTAAATAAGACATTCCACTAGGTATAATCCTAACTAACTATATCCTACTTACCTTTGTGCTATGCAAAAAAAACGTGTCATTGTTGGACTCTCTGGTGGTGTTGACTCTAGTGTTGCTGCCTACATTTTGCAGCAGCAAGGCTATGAGGTAATAGGTTTATTTATGAAAAATTGGCACGATGAATCGGTGACTATTTCTGATGATTGCCCTTGGCTGGAGGATAGTAACGATGCGATGTTAGTTGCCGAAAAACTTGGTATCCCTTTTCAAACAGTTGATTTAAGCAAGCAGTATAAAGAGCGCATTGTAGACTATATGTTTACCGAATACCAACAAGGACGTACGCCAAATCCAGATGTATTGTGCAATCGTGAAATCAAATTCGATGTGTTTTTGGATATTGCCCTTTCATTAGGTGCAGACTATGTAGCAACGGGTCATTATTGTCAAAAAGATATGCTTGGGGTATCAACAATTTACCGTCTCCTAGCGGGCGCAGATACTTATAAGGACCAGTCTTATTTTTTATGTCAGCTTAATCAATTACAACTTGCCAAAACATTATTTCCTATTGGGGGCTTACAAAAAAAAGAAGTCCGTAAAATTGCTACAGAACTTGGATTGGTAACCGCTGAAAAGCGTGATTCCCAAGGGTTATGCTTTGTAGGCAAGGTAAGTTTACCAGATTTTTTACAACAAAAACTATCCACTCAAAAAGGAGATATTATACAAGTTGCAGCTTCGCATTCTATGTATGCTCAACCACCAGAAAATACTCCTGAAAGTTTGGCGAAGAAGTTTGAATATACTGCCGAAGATGGTAAAATAATAGGCACACACAATGGCGCTCATTTTTTTACAGTTGGTCAGCGTAAGGGCTTAGCGGTTGGCGGGACCATGCAACCCCTGTATGTCTTAGCAACAGATGTGAAAAAAAATAGTATTTACGTGGGGGAAGGCAAAGACCATCCAGGTTTATACCGCACTGCTTTGTGGATGGATCAAGCAGATGTGCATTGGATTCGCCCCGACTTACAAAATGATCAACCGTTAGCTGTGCAGGCACGAATACGTTACCGACAGCCTTTAGCAAAAGCAACACTTCATCCGACATCAGCTGGGATTTACCTTGTTTTTGATAAATCTCAATCGGCGATAGCAGCTGGACAGTTTGCGGCTTGGTACCTAAATAATGAGCTGATCGGATCTGGTGTGATTGGTTAGCGGAGGTTATTTAATATATACTTTATCTAACCCCATAGCAAAATAGATAGCCTTGTTTATTTTAATTTTTGATTCTGATCTTAGAATTAAGTATGGTTATCTTATTTCGCCAAAAGGCAAATGTATTGTTGTGGATTTAGATAGAATTTTTTCGATTTAGCTTAAGAAAAATATTTCTTTATAAAATGGAAAATGATGTATTTACAACATTAACAGCCAATAACGAGTGTTTAAAGTATTTTTTCACATAATATAAAAACACAGTCTTACGCTAATTTCAAGCTTTTTAAAGCAACACGGTAACCAATAATTAGAGTAATGCTAAAGAACAAATCACCAACAATAGAATACCCAAAAAATGGGATGGCTAAAGTAAAGCAAGTAGTAAAGCCTTCGGCGGTAAGTGGATAGTGCATAAACCATACTGCGAGGTTGGTTATCACAAAGAATAACAAACTACTCAGAAGCACAGAACTTATATTCATTTTTTTTAATAAGAACCCCAATACTGTAACCCCCACAAAAGCTAAATAGACAAAGGGAGTAATCATTGAAAATCCCAAGAAAATATCCGTAAATAACATAGTTAATATGGGCGTGATAATAGCCCAGTGCTTTCGATTAAAGTGGGTGCCGGCAAAGAGCGCCACAGCGGTTATGGGTGCAACATTTGGTGGATGTGGGAGTAAACGAACTAATACAGCTACAATAATAAAGCTAATAAGTACAGTTTCTTTCTTACTAAAGGGCATGATTTTTTTAAAAAACAAATGTACATATTTTTCAATAGTCCCCTTTATTTCTATTTTTTAAACCTTAACTTTACAGCAGCTTTTGGGTTCTTCCGTGTGCGAAGATGAAAAGGGAAAAAGGTTTAAGGCCTTTGCTGTTCCCGCAACTGTAAGTACTTTAATACTCAATGCTTCAACCACTGTCCGTTTTGCTGTATGGGAAGGTTTATTGAGTTGTACAAGCCAGGAGACCTGCCAAAGAGATTCATGCTGTGCGTGCTCGGGATAAGCATTATCGGTTCATTATGTATAACAACTTAAACATGCGATATTTAATAGCAGCAATGCTATGTATAGGAGCCGTCCATGCTCAAGATCAATTGGACGAAGTAGTAGTTTCGGATACGCGTATTCCGAAACCTAGAAAAAACAGCGGCAAAGCCGTTGTGCACATCAGCGAAGCGGAGATAGCTAAAAACAAAGGCATATCGCTAGCGCAATTACTCAATCAATATGCCGGAATATATATATCGGGCGCCCAACTGCACCCTGGACAAAACCTGTCCTATTTTATTCGTGGCGGTAATAACCGTCAGGTGCTTATCCGCATTGATGGGGTGATGGTCAGTGACCCTTCTCAAATCGAATCGGATTTTGATTTGCGCCTCGTAGCTTTAGACCAAATCGCTACCATTGAAGTGGTAAAGGGTGCTTCGAGTAGCCTGTATGGCAGTGGGGCAGCCACCGCCATTATAGACATTACTACCAAAAAGGCATTAACACAAAAAACGAATCTTACGTTTGCCCAAGAGTGGGGTACCCAAAATACATTTGATCAAAAATTAGGTAAGCTTTCTGACGTGACCAAGCAGTTTTTGGAGGTACAGCATCAACTAGGCGATGTGGCCCTTTCCGGCTCTGTGCAACGAATAGCTTCTGATGGGATATCGTCTGTGGCAGGTACGGAAACCGATCCGGTTGAAAAAGAAAACATACAGTTCAGTGTTCAAAGTCAGTACAGCAGCCCTTGGGCATGGTCGGCATATTTGCAACGAGATCTATTTGACGCTAACTTTGACAGCACTTTTCCTAGTTTTTCCGATGCTGCGTATTCATTTGTCAGCAAACAACAACGGATTGGTTTTGCACCCTCCTATACTTTTGGGAAATCATCAGTGCAGGCGCAGTTTTCTTGGACAGACTCTTCACGTTCTTATGCAGACAGTTACCCGTCGGATTATTCAGCAGATATGTTTACTACGGATCTTACTTGGCATCATCGCACTTCGGACAAACTAACCATGCTTGGCGGTTTTTTTTATCAAAACATTGATTCAGATTTTAAAAACTCCTTTTCTGGGGAAAGTTACACGCACAATAACCTAGCATTTTTTGTTAGTGGGCAATGGCAACACTCCAAGGGATATGCCGTTCATGCCAGTGTGCGCAATACCATACACAGTCAATTTGGTGCCCACCAAACTTTTACGATCAACCCTTTTTATGTAAAAGGGCTTTCGCCTGGTGGCTATCTTAAGTTTTTTGGTTCTTGGGCCACATCATTTATTGCTCCATCCCAGTATAAGCTTTATAGTGGTCAATATGGCAACACGGAGCTAACGCCCGAAGAAAACCAAACTCTTGAGTTGGGAGTAGAACAAGTAAAGGATAACAGCCGCATTACCGTAGTTGTCTTCCAGCGGGAAGAGGATAATTTTGTAGATTTTGTTTCCCTCCCGAATTTTGCAGGGCAGTACCGAAACAGACTGGGAATATTTAAAGTTCGTGGAGTAGAGGTAGAGGCCAATTGGAGTTTAAAGAATTGGAACATCAACACCAATTACTCCTTTACCGAAAAGGTAGGTCAAACTCCTTTGAGGCTGCCAAAGCATGCAGCCAACCTTGGTCTGAATTATACAGCTCTCAAAACACAATTCGGATTACACTGGCGTTATATAGGATCACGCTATGATTTAAACCAAGCATTTGTACAAGAAAAATTAGATGACTATTTCTTGGTAGATGCACGTATTGCCTTTCCAGATTTTATTGGGAATACCACTGCCAGCTTGGCTGTAACCAATATTTTTGATGTGGAATACACCGAAATAGTTGGCTTTACCACATTGGGGCGTAATCTAAACTTATCACTACTTTATGCCTTTTAGTCTTTAGGAAAATAAATTGTATGTCCGGCTTCAGTTTGAAGTTCAACAAGTGATGAGTGTAATCTATTGTATCTTGTCGATGTACCCCCTGTAGCTTGCCCTCTTATGTATTCCAGTGCTTTTTTTAGCAAAGGCTCTTCGGCATCACCTAGGACGCCCAAATTAGTTAGGTTTTCTGGAATGGAAATATTGGGCAATAAGCCTTCTGAATAGTCTCCCACCCCTTCGCTATTGTAGTATTTAAAGGTGATGGGTAACACAAGATAATTGTGGTTGGGATTTATGGTTCTATTGCTGTCAATATAATCGTAAAAAGGATTTGAACCTACGTCTTTTCCTTCAGTTTTATCCCCAATTTGAACAACATTCAAATAAGGTTTCAAACCATTGATGGTCATTTCACTTGCAGAAGCTGAACTTTGTGTGGTTAAGAAAAACACCCTTGATAAGCCCAGGTTGATATTCGAATTGGTGATTTTAACATCTTGATTTTCGGAACTTAATTTTTCATTAAAGACGAGTTTTCCAAATACTTTATTGGCATGTTGCCCCGCAATAAGTCCACCCAAAAGTTGAGCAGTTGCTACAGATCCCCCTCTGTTGTAGCGCAAGTCCACTACAAGCTCATCTATTTGTTCCTCGGCAAAATTGGCAAAGGCAATTCTTAGAGCTTCGTCTTGAGAAGTGACGAAGCTGTTATACATCAGATATCCAACTTTTTTGCCGCTGTTTTGAATCACTTTAGATAAATGAACACTTTGTTCTGTTTGCTGACTGTTAGTCATGTTAATACTGATACCTGTTTTTGTGATCGTGTTATTGTTGATGGTGGCTAAATCAATGGTGTAGCTAGCGGCATTGCTAAATAACAATTCTCGATAGTTGAAAGTGGTGAGTTGGTTGCCGTTAACGTCTGTAAATATATCGCCACGTTTGATACCTTTTATTTCAGCATCTGAGCCACTAATTACATATTGGACATAAGCGAAAATATCTGAACTATTTTGTGAAAAGCGAACCAAGCCAAAGTTCATTCCGTTGCTCAACGATATGCCTTTCATGTTGTTTTCAAAAGCCTTGTAATCATTGATAAGTACACTGTATCTATCTTGTTCGTATTGCAATCCTTCAAATAAGGACACTGGTCCATCAAAAGATTGCAGAAAGGCAGTGTATTCTTTGTCGTCCGTAAATTTGTTGTCGGCAAGGTCAGGAACATCTTTTTGCCAATAATAGGCGAAATTCATCACTTTATAAATAAAATCTTCTACCTCAAGATTTTCTGTAGGAGCAACCACAATGGTATCGTCAATATCGTCTTTGCAGCCAAAAAAGAAGATAACAACCAAGAGCAGAATAAATTTTTTCATAGGTTTGATTAAATAGGAAAACTAAATTAGTAAAAATAAACTTTCCTAATTTGTAACAAGGTGTTGTCAAACTCGTTAAGTATGAAAGATCATTAAATCTTCGATCCGAAATATGGATGAAAAAACTTTATTAAAGCGGATCTTAACTGTACAAGACAGTATGTTTCGTTTAGCAAAGAGGTTGTTGACATCCACCGAAGAGGCTGAAGATGCAGTTCAAGAAGTAATAACAAAATTGTGGGTAAACATTTCAGAGATGGCAACAATAACGAATATTGAAGGCTACACCATGACCATGACTAAAAACTATTGTTTGGACAGGTTAAAGTCAAAACAAGCCTCACAATTGCGCTTGGCGCACTATCATCACGATAAGGCAAATACCTCCCTTGATAAACAAATTGATGCACGTGACGCTGTTTCTAAACTGATGGTCTTTATGGAGGACCTTTCAAAACAACAACAACTTGTTTTACAATTACGGGATATTGAGCAATACGATTTTAAGACCATTGCGCAAATAACCAAACTATCGGAAGGCGCAGTACGCGTAGCGCTTTCACGAGCACGAAAAAAAATCAAAGCACAACTCATTAAAGCACACAATCATGGAATTGAAACAGGTTCATAAATACTTAGACTTGTATTTTGAGGGACAGGCGACAATCGAACAAGAGGCAATCCTCATGGATTATTTTACGCAACCGGTAATTGATGTAAAGCTTGCGCAATTCAAGCCCTATTTTGAGGCAATTACTGGTGAGCGTAAGGAAACCTACAATGGGCAATTGCCCGTGAAGCCGTCTTCCAAAAACAATTGGCGTAGGGCTGTAGCCATAGCTGCAGTAGCTGTTTTCGGATTTTTTATTACTCAAATAAACGATACACAAGTAATTCAACCTACCACCGAAGAACTTGTATTTGAAGAATTTAAGGCACATATGTATTTCGTGTCTCAAAAACTAAACAAAGGCCATGAAGGTTTGGCCCATATGGAAACCTTCAATCAAACGACTAACAAATTTATAAAGACAGATTAACATGAAAAAGAATATCCTTATAATAGCCCTTATAACAGCTGGGTTTAGCTGGGGGCAAGACGTTTTCGAGAAATACGAATATGATGACAGTGTCAGTTATTTTTCGATCAGTCCAAAAATGTTCCAAATGCTTGCCAAACTAAGTATAGAAACAAACGATCCAGAAGCGGATAAATTCATAAAGTTGGTAGAGGAAATCGAAAGCTTTAAGGTCATTACCACAGAGAGTGAAGACATAGCTAAAGACATCCGAATTTGGGTGGATAAACACATTAAGACCCAGAATTTAGAAGAGCTGATGCGTGTACGTGACAAAGGAGCAAATGTTAATTTCTACGTCAAATCAACAAAAAACGACGACAGGGTTAAAAAGCTGCTTATGTTCGTAACTGACATAAACGGGGACCAAATAAAACTTGGCGATCGTAATCCGGAAACCGTATTGCTGTACCTAAGCGGCGACATTGATCTAACCCAAATTTCCAAGCTTGTCAATGAGATGAATCTTCCCGGTGGTCAGCAATTGGGAAAACTAAATTAGAAATAAGATGAAAAAACTATTGATTTTTACCGTCGTGGTGGCCTTTGTGGGCTGCTCCAAAACCCAAAGTATTCAAGAGTATTATGTCGCTAAATCTGAGGACCTCAATTTTCTTGTCATTGATATTCCTACTTCCGTTTTGGGTATCAATAATGAGGTCTTGAATCAGAAGGAGCAAGCGGCTTTAGATTCTTTTCAAAAACTCAATGTATTGATGTTTCGCAAAACGGCGGCAAATGCCGACCAGTTCCCTGAGGAGTTAAAAGCAATACTTCAGATTATTGATGGAGAACAATTTGAATCTTTAATGACCTTAAACGATCGCCAATTTTCCGGAAAATTACTACTTGAAGGCAGCGTGGAAAGTCCCGATGAGATTGTATTTTTCGGTTCCGCTTCTGATAAAGGATTTTTGTTGGCTCGTCTAATAGGCAGCAAAATGCGAGTTGAAAAGGCGATTGTACTTGCCAAAGCTCTTGAACGTCAAGGGGTGCTAGAAAACACTGTTGAGGTCTTAGATCAAATGCTCTAAATACCTGTATAATTTTCTGGTCGCAACGCACCTAATTCTTCTTTTACTTCAATTGATACATCTAAGGTTTCGATAAACGTACGAATTGATGCTTCGTCAATACTTGTATTGGTACGCGTCAGTGCCTTTAGTGCCTCATACGGCTTTGGATATCCCTCACGGCGCAAAATGGTCTGAATGGCCTCTGCGAGTACTGCCCAGTTGTTGTCGAGGTCT
>MDSV01183990.1_pt1 | contig 27161 bp, 22 predicted proteins | sample 810851 | NCBI WGS metagenome assembly MDSV01 (sample SAMN05326640, study PRJNA326480) | marine metagenome | isolation source: seawater | place: Atlantic Ocean: North East | collected 2012 | reverse complement strand
CTGAACCAGTTACCGTGCCTGAACCAGTTACCGTGCCTGAAGCGGAGCCAGAGCCGAGCCAACAACCTCAACCCGATGCATTAGCTGGAATGGTCAACAACGTCCCAGCGCCCGCAATGCCAACCAGGCAAGAAATTGCTGCACCAGCGGCTGTTGCTGTTGCAGCAACAACCGCAGCAACCATCGCTGCATCACCTGCACCACTGCAAGCCACACCCACAACATCAGAGCCTGCAAAAGACCTTACCCCCCAAGCCACATCGAACGGGCATGAAGACATCATTGAAGCATTGTCAAACGCAAGACTGCTTTCTGAGTTCAACACCATCGTTGCCAAGTCCACATCTCAGGCCTGCACAATCAAGGTCGAAAAGGTCGAACGATCATTGATGGCGGGCGGAGAATACCGAGGCGGTCAAACCATTACCGGAGCCCTCAACGGTGGAGAACACATTGTCACAATGAGATTCCCTGTCAGCGAAACGGAGTTCCTCGAAAGTCTCAAACCGGGGCAAAACGTTGCCGCAGATGGATTCATCTATCGTTGGAGCGGTGCTTTGAAGCAAGCAAACCTTGAGTGCGTGAATGCACGATTGAAGTGATCACTTCAACGCTCGAGCAATCACGATTCGCTGAACTTCTTGTGTTCCTTCATAGATTTGAGTGATCTTGGCATCTCGGAAGAAGCGTTCAACAGGGAATTCTTTGGTGTAACCATAGCCACCCAAGACCTGAATCGCACGCTCAGTCACCCACATTGCGGTGTCACCAGCGAAGAGTTTAGCCATACTCGCTTCCTTTGAATGGCGCGGGCCACCGTGCTCATAGTGCTGCTGTTTTACCCATGATGCTTGGTAAATCAGGAGGCGGGATGCCTCGATACGTGTGGCCATGTCTGCAAGGTAAGCCATAATCATCTGGTGGTGAGCGATTGGTTTTCCAAACGCTTCACGTTCGTGCGCATATTTGAGAGCGGCTTCATAGGCACCTTGAGCAATACCCAAAGCTTGTGCAGCGATGCCGATACGGCTGTTGTCAAGCGCATTCATAGCGATTGGGAATCCTTTCCCAACGCCTTTGAGAACGTTCTTGACGGGGACCTTGCAGTTGTTGAGTACCAGCGTGCAGGTGTCAGAGGAACGAATACCGAGTTTGTCTTCCTTCTTGCCAACTGAGAAACCTTCGAAACTGGAGTCGACGATGAATGCGGTCGAACCACCGTGCTTTTTGACGCCGTAATCTGGGTGATCAACATCTTTTGCAAACAAAACGATGATTTTAGCTTGGGCGCCATTGGTCACCCACATCTTTTCTCCGTTCAGAATGTAGTGTTCACCATCCTCTGAAAGTTGAGCCTTACATGTCATTGCTGCTGCATCCGTACCGGCGCCTGCTTCGGAAAGTGAGTATGCGCCTACTTCGCCAGCAGCTAGCCGAGTGAGGTACTCTTCCTTTTGTGCATCGTTCCCGTGCAGGGCAATTGTTTTGGAGCATAATCCAACGTGGACACAGTACATAACAGCAAACGAAGGATCGACTCGTGCGAGTTCTTCAACGATGATGGATTCAGAGATGTCGTCCACTGGCGAGCCACCATATTGCTCGGGGATGGTGACGCCTTGAAGGCCGTAATCCAAGAATTCAGCCCATTCTTGGCTCGGTGGAATTTGATTTTGGTCGCGATGTTCAACCGTCTTCGACAAGACGCTTTCTGCAAAGTCGCGAACCATCTCTCGAATCATTTGCTGTTCTTCGGTTTCACCATAGTTCATGTTCGTCCCCGTAGTGCGGAAAACGCCAACTCACTTAACCCGTTTGACGGATTTCCACGGCACGCCATTTTGCCTCAATTTGATATACAATGGTGATGGGGGCGTTTTTGTGGGAGTGCCCCTATGGATGAAGAAGTTGTAGAATTCAGCGTTGCGCACAACAGAAAATATTCCCGTGACCACCTTTGGTACCAGGAAAAAGACGAACGATTGATGATTGGAGTCAGTGAATTCCTCGCTGTCGAGATTGGTGAAGTGCTTCGAGTTATTTTGCCTCAGGCCGAAAATGAAATCGATGAAGGACGAGACATGTTCTCAATTTGGACCGCAGAAGAAAAAGTGGCTTTCCCTTCTATGTTTTCCGGAATCATCGCCGAAGTCAATGGAGAAGTCGAAATCAACCCTGATTTGGTCAACGACTCTGCTTACGACCACGGTTGGATCATCATCATTGAACCTCATGAACTTGACCTTGAGAACCTTCTCGAGCCTGATGAGTACGTCGAATTTATTGCCGAACTTTGAGCAAAGGTCTTACCCCGCCATGTGGGCCATTTCCCCATGAGCGATGCCCTTGCGCGCCTTCGAACGAGTCTTGCAGCCGCCCCTGTGATTTGGAAAGGAGACTACCCGTACTTCATCCACCCGATCACCGACGGGGTACCACGATTGGATCCAGCAGTACTCAAAGCCGTCACAGAACTGTGTGAATCTGCCATTGATTGGACAAAGATCGACCTCATTTTGGGTATTGAGGCGATGGGGCTTCCATTGACGGCACCACTTAGCGTTGCGACGGGTGTTCCACTTGTTGTTGGAAGGAAGCGCTCCTACGGTTTAGAGGGTGAAGTCGTGATCGATCAAGCCACTGGTTACTCAAAGCAACCCATGTACCTCAATGACATCTCGCCAGGTGAACGCTTGGCAATCGTCGATGATGTGTTGTCAACCGGGGGTACACTACGAGCCGTGATTGAAGGGGTAAAGGCCACTGGTGCAACCATCGGGCACATCCTCGTTGTGGTGGAAAAAGGGCCCGGGTTGAAGCAGCTGCAAGCCGACTACCCAGACATCATGATTCAGTCTCTGGTTCGCCTTGAGATGGACGGTGGCGATGTCGTCCTTCTTGACGATTGATGCGGTTGACCCATAGGGTGGATTGATGAGGGGGTGGCGAGCCCCCACAACGGGGACGACTATGGATTTAGACCGCCACGATTTCCAACTTGACAAGTTAATGGAGCGCATCCAGGCGAATGATAATCGTTTGATTGCTCTGCAGATTCCCGAGGGATTGAAGATGCAAGCCCTCGAAATGATGGATACCATTGAAACTGAAACAAGTGCCAAAGTGGTCCTGGCTGCAGACCCGTGCTATGGAGCATGTGATTTGGTCCACGATAAAATGAAACTGATGGGCGTAGAACTTGTCGCTCACATGGGCCATTCGCAGATGAACATTGAATCGGGAATGCCAACACAATTCATTGACGTCACCTATGATGGCGACCCTGAACTCACGCCTGTCATCCCTTTCCTCGATGCGCATCGAGCAATGGCACAAAAGCGCATGGCAGAGCAAGGGGACACCGAAGGCATGACCGATGAAGAAGCCCAAGAACGCTTTCTCGATGCTGTGGGGCGGATGGCGCCGCTTACCGGTACCAAACTCGGACTTGTAGGCTCCATCCAGCACTTGCACCTGCTCCCTGAATTTCATGACCGATTGGAACAAGCTGGCTATGACGTGACCATACCAATCGGAGGCGCACGCCTATCCTTCCCCGGGCAGGTGCTCGGATGCAACTATTCAGGTGACGACGATTCAATTGGGCATTACCTCTTCCTTGGATCTGGAGATTTCCACCCGATTGGGCTCGTGCTTCACACTGGAAAGCCGCTTGCGATGCTTGACCCGTACACAGGAGACGCTGAAGAGATGTCCCTCGAACGGATTGAGCGCATTCTGAGGCAACGCTCTGGCCTGATTATGGCGAGTGGGGATGCTGAACGATTCGGTATTCTCATCGGCGAGAAACCTGGGCAAATGCGACGAACGCTTGCCCTTCGCATGAAGCGAATGCTCGAAAAGCACGGTAAAAAGGGCTACTTGCTCGCCCTCGAGCACATCGGGCCTGACTTGATCGATTTCTACCCTGTGGATGCATTCGTGAACACCGCATGCCCTCGCATAGCCATCGATGACGCAGTGAGGTACAGCAAACCGTTGATCACTCCGTTTGAACTTGAAGTCGCCCTTGGTGAAAAGAAATGGGAAACTGGCTATCAATTCGATGAAATCCCCTGATGGGTGAAAACACGCCTGCTTCCTCGATAGGACAACCGTATGTTCAAGAACGGTTGGCGTAAGCCTTCTGTTGTTATGGCAAGTTACCTCGACCGAATTGGGGCAGGCTCTGTGCTTGCCGACCCCGAAGTCATGGACTTCGATTGGACACCGCCTGAACTTGTTGGCCGAGAAATGGTTCAACGAGAATTGGCCTCAAAGTTCGCCACGCTAAGCCATCCGGAAGGGGCAGGAAGAGCGGTTATTACTGGACCTGTTGGCAGCGGAAAAACCGTTCTTGCAGACACATTCTGCCGCGACATTCAACGCCACTTATCTGGCAAGCGCAATGTGCGCTCAGTCAAAGTGAACTGCAGGAATGCATCGACGAGCATGCGAGTGGTTCAACGTATTCTCCACCTCTTAGATCCGGGCCATCCAGACCGTGGTCTCTCCATGGGCGAATTGCTGTTGAGCCTTCGTCGTTTATTGCGCAGGGAAGCATCTCATCTGATCGTCGTGCTTGACGAGGTGGATCACATGCTCCGGAGGAGCGGGGATGATCTTCTCTACCAACTGTTAAGGATCGATGAAGACCAAGAAGGGAAAGGGACCATGTCCCTCATTTTGATCAGCCAGGAACAAGTTTTGGACGTGTTAGAAACAGCGGTCATCTCCAGAATGGGTGCAACCAATCATCTCCGCATCAAACCCTACACCGTTGACGGTTTGGAAGCCATCGCGCTCCAAAGGGCACAGCTCGGACTCGTGACCGGAACATGGACGCCAGAAATCATACGTCTTATTGCGGAAAAGGCAGGGCCAAGTGGCGATGCAAGGAAGGCAATTGAATTGCTCAATGCAGCAGTCGAGCGATGTGAATTCCGTCAAGACGGGCACAATGAATCCCACCTGATTATCGAAGACATACACGAACCAACAAACGCAGCCATTGTCACAACTGGCAGCAACTTGGAGGTCATCGATGACCTCCCTCCTCACGCAATGTTGGTGCTTTTGGCGATGTGTCGGCGACTGACCAATCAAGAAAGCATGACGACTGGAGATGTGGAACAACTCTATGCCGTTGTCAGTGAGGAATACGAAGTGAAAATGAAAAGTCACACCACCGTTTGGAAGTACCTCAAAGAGTTCGAAACAAGGCAACTGACCGTCTCTCGTGTCGCCACAATCGGGGGTGGAAGAGGTCGCACAACCCACCTGAGTATGCCTCATTTCCTTCCAAAAGATCTTGGAAGTCGGCTTGAAATGATGCTGAAAAAGCATTTCAGATGAACAAAAACTCGTTTCAGTTCATACGGTGGGGCTAAATACGGGTCGATGGTCGGAAGGTCGTTCTAGAGGTGCAAATATGGCTGTTGGACAACAAGGAGAATTCGTCGCCGTCGTCAATGACACGGACCCCGCCAGTGGCGGCAAGTCCTACTCGCTGAAAATCAGTGGGAACAACCACGCCCAATTTTTGGGTAAGAAAATCGGAGACACTGTCGACGGTATCTTTGTCGGGGAAGGAGAACAAACTCTTTCTGGCTACAAATTGCAAATCACTGGCGGATCGGACAAGACCGGAACCCCACTGCGCCGAGACCTCACTGGAGGCTCTCGACAAGCGGTTCTAGTGACTCAATCAACTGGTTTCAAAGGCCACAAACTTGTGTTCAAGAACAAAGGTGGCGAAAAGAAGCGATTCCGATACAAGCCAGATGGTCTCCGCAAGCGTCGCTACTTCCGTGGCAACACCATCAACCAAGACACACGTCAAATCAATCTCAAGGTCATCGATTCGGGCAACAAGTCCCTCGCTGACATGCTCGCAACGGGTAGCGAAGAAACATCGGAGTGAAACCCGAGAGGGCTTTCGAAATAATGGAGTGATGGAAGCATGGCACGAACGCTTCCAGCACAACCACAAGTGAACATCGGCCTTGTCGGTCACGTCGACCACGGTAAGACCACGTTAACACAAGCCTTGTCTGGTGTTTGGACGGATACTCACTCTGAAGAACGCAAGCGTGGTATCTCGATCAAACTCGGGTACGCCGATACCGCATTCTACAAGACCAAGGAAGGGCAATTTTACCCAACCGGTCGCCGCCCTGATGGCAAAGAAGATGTTGAGGCAGAACTTCAACGGGTTGTCTCCTTTGTCGATGCACCAGGCCACGAGACACTGATGGCCATTATGATCACAGGCGCTTCGATCATGGACGGTGCTATGCTGATGGTCGCTGCCAACGAGACCTGCCCGCAACCACAGACACGAGAACACCTCATGGCTCTTGAAATCGCAGGAATCGAGAACATTGTCATCGTTCAGAATAAAATCGATCTCGTGACCCGAGAAAGAGCGTTAGAATCTCATGCAGAGATCACCTCTTTCCTCAAGGGCACGATTGCTGAGAACGCACCAGTGATTCCAGTATCGGCACACCACGATGTCAATTTGGACATTCTAATCGATGCCATAGAGAAAACAATCCCTACTCCAGACCGTTCGAATGATAAGCGTTCAATCATGCACGTAGCACGCTCATTCGACATCAACCGACCAGGAACACGCCCAACGAAGTTGCGCGGTGGTGTCATTGGCGGAAGCATCGTTGAAGGGACTTTTGAGAATGGTGATGAAATTATCATCGGTCCCGGACGAAAAATCGAACAGGGCAACAAAACTCGGTGGGAACCCATTGAAGCGACCGTTAGCAGCATGCAAGGCGGAGGGCTAAACCTCGAGCAAATGCATGCAGGTGGACTGTGCGGCATGGCAACAATGCTCGACCCGTCAATCACCACCTCCGACAACCTGTCTGGCCAAGTTGTCGCTCGAAAGGGCGATTTGCCTGAAGTTCGCTCTTCGGTCAACATCTCAATCAAACTCATGGAAACCATGGTGGCCGGGGAAGGAGAGGCTCCAGAAAAAATTCATCCCTTACGCAACAATGAGATGCTCATGATCAACGTAGCAACGGCGACATCGGTCGGCGTGACCCGCAGTGCAGAAAAAGGGCGAGCTACTCTTGAATTGCGACTCCCAATTTGTGCAGACCCTGGACAGCGCGTCTCCCTTTCACGCCGCGTCGGAACACGCTGGCGATTGATCGGTTACGGCACGATTGAGTGAACAGGCTCATGCCTCATCATGAATTGGAGGGGGCATTTTGCAACACGTGTTGATCGACGCTTGCGGGTGGGTTGCAGTCATCGATGCAAACATGAATTTCGATTCCGAATTGCTTGGCATCTTAGGAAAGCCTCAGTTGGTCTTGCTCCCAAAAATAGTCGAAGAACTAGAACGACTAGATTTGCAGCGGCCGAGAGGAAAAAAACTACTGCTGCCAATGCTGTTATCGAAATCTTCTATTGAACAACCATTGGATGAAAACACAGTTCACACCGACGATCAAATCGTCAACCTCGCCGTGGAAAAGAGGTTGGTCGTGCTGACCGTTGATGTTCAATTGAAGCGGCGACTTTTCGAAGTTGGGCGGCCTGTTCTTGAAATCACCAAAGGCAAAAGACTCAACTTAGTCGACGGTCTATAGATAATTCTTGCTCTGGAAACACCCCAAAATAAGGCTGATTGAAATCGAGCATTCACAATCCATGCCGGTAGGAACTTGATATAGGATAAAATGCGCCTACGCGACATGAATGAAATGGGAGCCATCGATTCAGGGAGTCAGAGTGACCATGGAGAGAATGAAAGAACCCAAGCAATTCTTCTTGCAGACGCCCTCATTGAACTGGGCACACCTGTAAGTTTAGTCCGGGTCATGATTTGCCTCCATCTTAACGGGGAGACAACCAGCAAAAACCTCCAGCAGAGCTGTGAATTGCGTCAACCTGAGATCAGCACTGCCATCAAGCGCTTGGTTGAACTCTCACTTGTCGAAACAAAGCGTTCTGGTTCTGAAGGGCGAGGGCGCCCCTCTCACATCTACACGTTGTGCGAACCCCTTGCTACATGCGTAGGGGTCCTGTTGAACGATGCTGAAAAGCAAATTATCACCCTTCAAAGGGGCATCGAAAATGTGCAACGGATTACCCGTTCCCTGTGACTAAGGAAGGGTAAACAAAACGTCGTCACCGTGCCCGTCCAGCAAACCAAGTTTGACACCTGCATCAATCCATGCATGTGCGTAATTGATTGCCCCGAACGCACGGACACGATCGCCAATGTTGAGGAAATGCTGCGCATCTGATGCATAATCATCCGCCATTCGAATCATGACAGCGAGTTGATTCGCTTCATTCGAACCTTCGGGGTGTATTGGTGTGGCTTTTGCGCGAGCTCTTCGAGTGATGTCTAGGTATTTTTCTACCCTTTCAACGGACACATGCTCAAGCTCTTCGGTCATTCGCCACCCTCCTTCTGCCGTTGCAGGAGTCTGCGAACGTCTTCTGTGCGTCCAAGCGCACCATAGAGTTCGACGGCTCTCGAGAGTCGCCCTTCATCTTCCGCAGCCTGAGCGCGTGCGAAGAGTGATTTGCGCTCGTCCCAGTTCTTGGCCAGTGCAGCTTCCGCAGCTGCCTCGTAACGGCCTTGCCGTTCCGCTTGAGCCAAATGAGGTGCTGTCCACCTCCTCACAAGCCCGTCACGGGTAGCTGTCGCCATTGCATCAGGGGTGAGACCAATCAAGAGATCGCCCAAATTCATACCCTGGCCTAGGATCGGTTCTTCATCTTCGTCCGTCATGCTTGAAAGGTGGTGAAGGTGACCTTCAATGCCCAGCACCCACCAACCGTCAGCGCTTCTCACACCTTCCATTGGCTCGAGTGAATCATATTCGACGCGTTCGAGTGAATCCCAACCAAATGGATGAGGGACACCTTCCCAAAGACCGCCATCGCTGGCCTGCATCAACACTCGCCCGTTCATCAGCGGTGTGACCCAACTCCATAATCGATCTTCAAGGCATCGCTTTTGGTCTGTTTGGGCTATGCGTGCACACCACAAACGACCATCCGCAGCCTGCCACATCATGTGTTCGCGGTCCAACCAGCCAAGAAGGCGTCGCACCTTGCCACTTTCCAGGCGTCTAAGCCCCCTTCCTTCGTGTGAAAAAAGGTGGAGGTGCCCTTGGCGCCCAGAAAGGATCCAGCCGCCTCCTGGACGGGCTGAAACATCGGTAAAGCCACCCGTTGTCGAGCGCCCCTCATGCAACATGGACCCGTCTGTGGTTGAAAGAACGTAGAAACCATGCGCTGCAAGAACGGCTGCAACACCATTGTTGATACACAACGCATGCGCTTTGAACGGCAATTCAACCTTCCATCGAATGGTTCCATCCATTTCCAGCATGAACAAATCCAAACCGCTGCTGATGATCATGCCACCCTCTGCTGAAGCCATCGCTGCAATCCTCTGAGGCGCTTGCCAAGACCATGTGATCGACCACATCATGCCTCACCTCCTAAAGTTCCCCAAGCCCCTAATTGGGCCTTTGCGGTAGAAGTCATTGTGAAAAACCTACTCCGACCTTGCTGACGAACGCTAAGAATACCGCCTTTGTGCAGTCGATTGCAGATCTGGGAGAGGCGAGAACGCTTGACGCCTAGATCTGCCAACAACTCTGCATCAGAGGGTGAAAACTTCCGTTGTTGCGCCACCGCCATCACGGCCATTTCGTTCGCCGTCAGGCTCGAAAGCAAACCAACCTCCAAATGATGCTCGGTTGGATTTGAAATCGGTTTCTTTTGAAGAAGGGCGAGGGCATCGATGAAAGCCCTTTGGGACGAGGCGGGGTTGGAAATTCCATTAGAGCCAAGAGCGGAAACCAAGGCATGAACTGCCTGCGTGAGGGCAAGCACTTCAGTTGATGAGGACTCATGGCTTTCAAAGGATGGAACTGGAGACTCTTGCGGAAGGAATGGTACAGACTCGGACACCTCTTGCGGTTCTTCATAAAGGCCAATTTCATCATGAATTAACTCAGCAAAGCTCTCATTTTCGGGAACTTGGAGGGCCTCATCTTCCGAGAGATTGGGTGCTAGAGGAAGAGGTTCTGAGCCTTCATGAACCCAAAGTTCTGCTCCGCTCTCTTCTGCAGGAGGTGGTGATTTCTTGACCTCACGTATCCTTCCAACGATGCTTGAAAACATACCACTTGGCAGTGGCGGAGGCGTTTCTTGGTCAAGCGAATCATACTCTGGAGTTTGGGGTAAGGCCTTGAACGGTATTTCAGGCAATTCAGCATCGCTCGATTTTTCTTCATCGAGTTGTTCCAAATTGAGTTCAAAGCCCTGAATTGAGTCTAGGATCTTGACATCATCCGCTACATCCCTGTGCGATTCTCGTTCCTCCCATGGCATCGAGGCGTCGATTATTGCTGAATCAAATGGATCCTCGTTCACTTCAGGCGTTGTTTCATCACCAAGACCACCTAAGGGTGCTGGCGACTCAGCAATACCTTCAGAAGCGCTTTCAGAGGCGTTAATTGCTTCCTTTTCATCTGAAGCTTCTTCTTGCAGCGTAGAGAGAGGGAGTGGTTTTCCTTGATCTGTCGAAACTTCAACAGCAGGAGGCATGCTCAAGATTTGATTGATGCCTGCGAGTGAGGATGGGTCGCGTGAGGCATCCACTGCATTCCTAAGCGTCTTGATGATCGCCCCTGGGTTTCCATTGGTCTTATTGAGCAAATGCCTCGCGTCTTCCTGAGAGAGGACAAAATCTTCACCTGTTACGCTTCCAACCCTGCTTTCAACCAGCGCTTGAATCTCATCGATTGTAAACGGCTTGAGGTGATGCGAACTATCGAACATATGGAGCATTTTCTCGGGGAAAAGGGCTTTTTGGCTTGTTTCCAAGACCACGACGAGAACGCATTGAATCCTGTTCAAAGCAGCCCCCGAAGAACGCAGCGCCTCTGAAAGGAGAGACATTTCCACACCTTGTGCATCAATCACAATCAGAGGGAGGCTGTCCTTGTATGCCCGTGAGGCATCGACGAGTTTCTCGACCACCTGAGTCCAACCTGAGGGGCCTTCAACCCTCGTTAACTGGAAGTACACTTCACGCAGAAGGCCAAGGCCCGGTTGCTGATGCGGAATATGGTCGATATGGACCGATACTGGGGCATGATTCGAGAGGCATCGAAGCAGCGATGAACGTCCAGAACCCATCTCGCCTGACAGCAAGATCCGACGGGATGACATGAAACGGATGTATTGCTGCAAGGCTGTCTTCAGAGGAACCCTGCCCACGAGCAGGTGACTCTGACTCGCTTCAAGCGGCAACGTCGAGAATGGATTCGCTGCAAGTGTTGGCAATTCGATGTCGATACCCTCAACTTCCATACCTCGAGCAACGGAGAAGGGGTATTTCATCTTTGAGGGATTCAAGCGCCGCAGAGGACGTGTTATGACACGTTAATCAGACGGCCGTATCGCATCATATTTGGAAAATAACGCTCAATTAACGCATGGCTAACGCGTTAAATTTACCGTTAAACCCGTTAACCCCTCTCCGAAATCAATTCGCCCAACCGCTGCACCCAGAGTGCCAAACCCTTGTTGCGATTGCTTGATGGGCCCTGAGCCACTGGAACAACCGGAGAGCGGGTACCATGTCAGTTGAAAACAGTCGATTGAGCGGTTTTTTCCGCCATTCAGTGGCAGAACGTCGCCGTATAGTAGCCGAAATGGCTGATCTTTCCGAGGGACAAATCGAGGCACTTCGAGCCTGTGGAGAACTTGATGAAGCAGCAGCTGACAGAATGATCGAGAATGTGATCGGTACGATGTCCCTGCCGGTCGGCGTTGCGACCAATTTTGTGATTGACGAAAAACACTACCTGATTCCATTCTGTCTTGAGGAATCAAGCGTGGTTGCTGCTGCGTCAAACATGGCCAAAAGATGCCTTCAAAACGGTGGTTTCCGCTCAAATAACGACAAACCACTGATGATAGCTCAACTGCAAATTATGGACTGTGAAGACACTTCGAACGCTGAGCAGGCCCTGCAGAGCGCAAGTGAGGAACTTATGGCCCTGTGCAACAGTTTACCTTCGACAATGATACGGCTTGGTGGTGGCTGCAAACGCATTGAGACTCGTACGATTCATTCCTTGAGCGGACCGATGGTCGTCTTGCACATCATCGTCGATTGCCGAGACGCCATGGGCGCCAATGCCGTTAACACAATGGCAGAGTTGATCGCACCCCGAGTCGAAGAGCTGACCGGTGGAAGGGTTCATCTGAAGATTCTATCCAACCTTGCAATCCATCGTTTGGCGCGTATTGAAGCCACATTTACCCCCGAAGAACTCTCTGATGATGGGACGCGAGAAAATGGTGAAAAGGTGATTCAAGGAATTCTTGAGGCCCATCATTTTGCCGTCGCAGACCCGTTTAGAGCGGCAACCCACAACAAGGGCGTCATGAACGCCATTAGCAGTGTTGGGCTCGCCTGCGGGCAAGACTGGCGTGCAATTGAGGCTGGTTGCCACGCTTACGCAGCCTATGGCAAAGAACACTATGGATCGATGACTGAATGGATCCGGTTGGAAAATGGTGATTTGCTTGGCCGAATCGAGACGCCAATGGCCGTTGGGACCGTTGGTGGGGCATCGAAGGTCCATCCTGCAGCTCAGGCAAACCTAGCAATACTTGGCGTTGAATCTGCCCAGGAACTTGCTGGGATTATCGCTGCATCAGGGCTTGCACAAAACTTGGGCGCTCTGAGGGCCTTAGCCACCAAGGGCATCCAGGCAGGTCATATGAAGCTCCATTCTAGAAACATGGCCGTGAGCGCTGGAGCAGTTGGCGATGAAATCGAAATTGTGGCCCAAAGGTTGCAATCAGTCGAAGGTCCAAAAACACAAACAGTTGTCGTGCAATTGCTCAAAACTTTGCGTTCTGAGTGAGTTCATTCTTCTTCTGAAAGTGGCAATGTAGCTTGGATGAAGCCATCGACTTCGCCTTCTTCTCGCAGCACCGAGGCGTCTGCCATTCCGTCGAGCATTCCTGAACCCTTCACCTGCTCTCTAAACCACTGCTTGACCTTTTTTCGATCGGTATAAGGGCAACCAAATGCTTCGGAAAACCGACGTGTCGTGATCAGACGGCGGGTGTTTCCGTCCTTTCGCCGATCAATCATCCCTAATTGAGCCAATTCTCGGACGTAATCGTAGGCCTTCTGACCCAACAGTTCAACCAGTCGAGACTGTGCCATAGGCTGGTGATATGCGATCAACGCTGCTGCCTTCAGCAGTTTTTGTGGAATTTCAGTTTTTGTCTCTTTGGGAAGGTGATCAGCGATGTCAGGTTTGACTTCAATGGCCCATCTTTCACCCACTTCTGCCACCTGCAAAGCGCCACCTCGACGTCTTTTGAGCGTTGAACGGAGAGAATAGAGTGAGTCAAGAATTTCGTCTTCATCATAGCCAAGAGCGATAGAAAGTTCACCAACGGTCATCGAGCGCCCAGCGCCAAATAAGGTCGCTTCCAACAGGGTATCAACTGGAATTTCTGACATTTTGATCACTCCACCAGCCAATCATGAGGCTCAAATCCATCTTCGGCGACCACGGGCTCAGCCTTGATGTGGTTTTGTTCAAGTTCTTGTGCCGCCTGAGCCGCCAATTTTGCAGCTTTTTCAGCCTTTCTTGCAGCAGCATCCTCTGCTTTCTGGGCTTTTTCAGCCCTCAATTGAGCATGGCGCACCGACCCGCTATCTTGCGATTGAATGCGGTCAGATTCCTGCTCTAATTCACCATCAACCAGTTTTTTGACCTCCTCGAATGTTTCGATTTGAGGCCATGCATCTTCCAAGCAAATGACGCCGTCTGGCACTTCCTCTTGAGTGATCGAAGCAAAGCCCCTGTGGGTAAGGAAAAGACCTGCAATAAATGAGGCAACCTTTGCCTCATCATCGTAGCCTTCTGGTAATGAACCGAAGGTCGTTTCAAGCACTTTGGCGAGATGGACCATGACCTCCTTGACGGGCACTTTTGTGTCCCCGGCTGCCAAGCATGCCTGACGAAGTGCTGTCCAGCACCGTTGTATGTCACCCTCGAGGTCTTCGTTGTGCATTCGTCCACCGACATCAGAAAGATACGTTTGCAGTTCCAATTCATGAGCGATTCGATTTTCCTCTCGGAGTTTTAGGGCCTCAGCATCATCCGCTGCATCTTTGAACGCCGATAACAATTCACCAAGAGTGACTGGTCTTCCCTCATCACGCCTCACCCGCTCGTCGAATAAAGTGGGGAGGATCTCATCGGCTTCCCCTTGAAGAATTGTGTTGGTGAAATGGAAGGCCTCGTCGTCATAATCTGCCTCCCATCCAAAGTCGAGACTCTGGTCCCAATCTTCTTCCTCTTCAATGAATTGAACCCGATCGAACAACACTGCAGCTTGCTGGTGAAGCACTTCCCAAGACAGACGGATAAGACGGCCACACGCAGGCAGATCAAGTGCAGAAGATTCGTTCTTGACCCTCAAGGTGAACACCTTGAGAAAACTGGAAAGATCGACGTTCCAGGGGTCAAGCTCTTCCTCCCGGACAAGAGAGAGCACCAAAGCCACTGAGCGATCAAAGGGATCGATGAGCGTTTGATGTTCTGCCTCTTCGGTTTCGGCAATGGCTAGGATGCGGTCGGCGAAATGAGAAGCATCAGAAGATGCCTCACCAGAGGCTAGCAATTGATCCATCACATCTTGACGGAGAAACCACTTGTCCAATGCTGCTTGTTGCTCGACCATTTTTTCACCTCACTGCAATGTCTCTTCGCTTTCTTCTTTGCTTTCTATAGCGGTTTCTTGTTCAGCTTCACGAACGGCGTCTGCAACTTCCTGATACTCTTCAATATCTTCGGTCAATTCAGCGGTTCGTTCCGTAAGCCCTGAAAGGGCGGCGGTAGAATCTGGTTTGGATTCCATATGTGGTAGAAGCCCACCTAGGCTAGTCGGTGTGGGGAGTGCATCGGGGACCTGAGGCATTTCATGCTCGGCAGCACGGGCTTCTTCAATCCTTGAGTGGTTCTTTTCATTGTCTTTTTCAGCCTCTGCAAGAGCTTTCTCACCAAGGGCAATGGCACGCTCTCGATCGAAGTCAACAATACGTCGACTGCATCCATCGCCACCGTGTGTGATGCCGATGTGGTGATCGGCAAGCCTTAACGAAACCTTACGCAATGTGACCATGATAAATTGAGCCCGCTTGCTGCGTTCTCTGCACATCATCGCAATTCGCTCTGCGTTGTATCCGTCAAGATTTTGATCGACCTCATCAAAGTAATAGAACGGGCTTGGATCGTAGTCCTGGATTGCAAAAATCAAGGCCAGTGCAGCCATGGATTGTTCACCACCAGAAAGTTGGTGACGGGTCACCTTTGCTGACTTGCCCCGTGGCTGGGCCCACAATTCAAGGCCTCCCTTGAATGGCTCCTCAGGGTTTTCCAAAAACAGTTCACCGCGTCCACCGTCACTTAGTGAGTTGTAAGCGACCTTGAAATTTTCATTGACCTTCACAAGCACATTGACGAGCCGTTCCTTTCTTTGTGATTCGAGTTTGTCGGTGACATCAAGCAAGTGCTTTCTACGGCTCTGAAGCGTTTTGAAGTCTTCCTTCATACCGTCCAAACGTGCTTGGCATGCGTCAAATTGTTCAATCGCTAGCATGTTCACTGGACCGTATTCATCAAGCCGTCGCTGAAGGCCGCGTTCCTTGCGTTCTGCATCACCAAGGCTTGGCAATTGCGCCCCTTCTTCTGCTGGTTGGTAGCCCTGCTCGATCAATTCCCCAAGAGTCTCAGCAATGGTGATCTCCTTCTGCTCCAAGGCGCGCCCAATTTCAATGCTCATGCTGCGCCGGGATTGGGCTTCCTGGGCCTTTTGTTGAAGTTCGGCCTTGAGGGAACTACGCTCTTCGATGAGTGCAACACGCTCGTCTTCAAGCCCTTGATTCTCATCGAGGAATTCTCTTCGCTCAGCTTCTTTGGCTTGAAGAGTGATGGTGTCTGAAGCAACCTGTGAACTCAATTCATCCATTCGTTCACTTCTCAAAAGCGCTGCTTTCTCGATGCTTTCAATCCTTGAGGTGCATTCGTCAATTCTTGTTTGGAGTAAGGTACGATGCCCAGCATCGCTGGACAAAGAGGCCTCTGCTTTGGCTTTGAGACCCTCGGCTTCAGTGCGCTTCATTTCAGTGGCATGGAGGCGGTCTTTCAAATGGGCAGGGCTCGCATCTTCAAGGGCCGTTTGAGCCGTTTGCCGGGTGTTTTTGGCTGTTGCTAGAGCGGCTTGTGCGGCGTCGAGGAGTTTCAAGAGGTGGGCACCTTCTGCCTCCAAGTCACTCAAGCGCTTTTCCGCAGCTCCAACGGCTCCAACGGCGGTGTTGTGGTTCGTCTTTGCTTGTTTGTGAGTTGCCTTCCATTCAGAATGTCGTTGGGAATGGTCATTGTTGGAAAGGTCATTGATCTGAGAGCGAATTGTGGCTTGCTGTCGGCGGGCTTCATCAAGCGCCCCGTTGACTGTTTCCGCCATCAGTCGGAACCTTTCGACGTCTGCAGTCAGCGTTTGAACTTCGTTTGCACCTTGGATATTGCCGCCAAACCCAGTGGTCATCTTTCGCTTTGCACCACCAACCATTGCACCTCCTGCTTCGGTCACATCACCCCGAAGGGTCACCAGACGCACACCGCCCATGTTGGCTCTTGCAGTCGCCAAACTATCGACGACCAGTGTGTTTCGGAGTACGAAACGTATGGCGATATCGATTCGAGGATCATAATCCAACAATTCGTTTGCAAAACCAATCACTCCAGGTTTCTTTGAAATGATTGTTGCCCGGCCGGCTGGACGGGTGTTGTTGAGTTTGTTGAGTGGAAGGAACGTCGCCCTTCCAGCCCGATTCTGTTTAAGCCATTGGATGGCTTTTGCTGCGACCTCATCGTTGTCCACGACAACAGAGGTCATCCCGCCCCCAATCGCAGTTGCAAGTGCGTCTGTATGGCTCAAATCGCGAGGCTGACACAGTTCTGCAACGGTTCCAATAATACCGCTTAATTCACCGCGGTCACGTGCTGCCAAAACTGCAGCAGCGCCACCAGCCATACCTCGTGAGCCAGCGCGGTTTTCCATTTCGGCTTTGGCGGCTGAAAGTTTGCGTTCAGTTTCACGAAGCCTTGTCTCAACAGCTTGTGATTCTTCAAGAAGTTTTGATTCTGCTCTTCCAGCAGCATGAAGGTTTTCTGCCAACTTCTTTCGGTCTTGCTCTGGTGCTGTCGCATTGAGTTGTTCGCCTTCGTGTTCTGATTCTGCCAGAGCGAGTCTTGCTGATTCTGAGGCCTCTTGGGCTTGACTCAGTTGTTCGCCCAGCATCTCTGCTTGCGTCGCCACCCTATTGACTTCCTCTTGTGCCTTCATGAGGGAGGATTGAGCCTCTTCAACTGCCTCGGTGGCTTTGGATAGTTGCCGGGTGAGTGCTGCATTTTCTGAACCAGAGGATGCGAGGGCTTTACGAACCTCTTCCTCCTCTTTCCTTGCTTCATTCAATGAAGTAAGAGCCTTTTGCAGGTCTTCGTTTGCTGCGTTGAGACCGTCCTCAAAGGCCTTCAGATCTGCAATCACAGCGACTTGTGCTTCTGCAAGGTGAGTCAATTCCTCAGCATCTTCGGCGTCCTTGTCAGCTGATTCATCGATTCGATCTTGGCTGGTTGCAATACGGATTTGTAATTCATTTATGGCCCCCATCAAACCATTGTTGTCTCCACCGAGGAGGTCTTCAATTTGCTTTTGGAGTGTACCGATCTGGTCGTCCAACGTGACCATGACTTTGTCGCCTTGCCTCACCTGCTCGAGAAGGGTGTCTGCTTCCTCTTCAATTCGAACACGCTCGTTGAGTTGATATTGGCGTTCTGCTTGTTGGCTTGCGTATTTCGCTTGAGCGGAAAGCCTTCGAGCAACCTTCAATTCTTCAACAAGGCCGGTGACTTTCAATGCAAGGTCCTTTTCTTTGGTCAAATCCTTAAGGCGGGCTTTTTGCTCATCTTCGAGCAATCCAATTCGCTCGATGTAGCCCTCGACCATAGATCGTTGCTTCTCAGCCTTCCGAATTTCATCATCGTAAGAAGTGACGCCCGCCACACCGTCGAGAACCTTTCTTCGTTCCTTTGCTGTCATTTTTGCTAGCCTTGTCACATCACCCTGGAGGACGATATTGTAGCCATCAGGGCGTGCATTGGCGGAACTTAACAAACGATGGAAGGTTTTCTGGCTGCTCTCTTGATCGTCGAGCAGATAATCAGTCACAATATTGTTGCTCTTTGTCAAACGAACAGCGCGAGTCATTCGCACCTCATCTTGATCCAGAGGCAAGCGTCTTCGACCACTGGCCAAGAGGGGGTTTGCAAACACGAGGGTGACTTGACAAGCGCGAGCTGGCTTGTTGTTTTTACCGCCGTTGAAAATCAAATCCTTGGCGTTTTGGGCACGTATGACCTTGTTTGACCGCGGCCCGAGTACGAATTGGATGGCGTCGCCACAATTTGACTTCCCCGAACCATTCGGTCCAGTGATGGCCGTGAATCCACGGTCCATTGGGATTGTCAATTCACCCTTGAATGATTTGAAATTCGAAACTTCTAATGCTTTGAGATACATCCCATTCCCTCGTAATCGAGAATTAAATCCCCGACCTTATCCGCGACACCCGTTCGCGAGGGGTCTTAAAGAATGCGAGGGATGGAGCCCCAGTGCAGCGGTTTTAAAGACTGGAATGAAAAAGCCACGCCCATCAAAAAAAAGTGGAAAATCACAAATCAAACACGCCGGTAAAACGTCACAAAGTGCCCTTTCCGCCGCATTTCGTGCATCCGCCGCCAGAACAGAAAGGACAGGTTGCGTAAACCTTCAACCCTTTATTCGAATTTTTCCTCATTTGCAAATGAGAATCCCTTTGTAAAATTTTAGACCGAGTAATTCTTTGATCAGAACCCGCACGAGCATGAAGTGGAACTGCAGTGGAACCAAATTTAGACCGGAATTCGTCAGCAAAGGCTCGCCGCTTGTTGATGTTCTCGCTTGCCTGAACGACACCCTCAGCCTCCCAATATTTCGGCCCCATCATGAGCAGACACCCAATCAATGCAATCAATATTTGAACCCCCCAAGGTGGGACAGTCAACGGAATCAAATCAGCAAGACCATTTGAGTTAACTTGGGTCGGAAGCACCCCCAAACGATCCATAACTGCAATGGAGAAGATCAAGACACCAGCCACGAAGGCTCCTTTGTAAAACCGGTCTTGTTTTGTCCCTACCCTTGCCAGTTTTATCCGTCCCGATAGGAGAATGAACAAGGACGGCCCCATCACAAACAAATCGATACCAGACCATTCCCCTGGGGGCATAAAGCAGTTGATCTCATCATTGGATTCGATGAGAGATTCCAAGCGCTCGAAGGGTGGTGCGCAATCCGGTTCGATCATCTGAGCCATGTCATATTTCTCACCCGGAGCGCCCTCAATAATCTCTGGAGCGATTTTTCCAAACTGGGCATTAGCGATGACTGCGGCAACGATGGCTAAAGCAAGGACCTGTCCAATAAAGACCCTAAGGCTCGCCATGGCCCCCTTAGGAGAGGACCAGTCATAGTGATATCGCCTTGCGATGAGGTGAAATGGTCGAGGCGACACCCATGGTTCATCGGGATGAGGGCATGGCACACATTGTGATCATCGGAAGCGGAATTGCAGGGCTTTTTGCAGCCCTACGTCTTGCCGATGCAGAGCACAAGGTTACGGTTGTTACCAAGCAGAGACCGACCGATTCATCAACCAATTGGGCACAAGGCGGGATTGCTGCAATCCTCGACAAAACCGATGGAGTTGGCTTAGAATCGCATATTAAAGACACGCTGGAGAGCGGCGATGGATTGTGCGATGAAACAATTGTTCGCACTATTATCACCGAAGCTGCCGAACGGATCCAAGACCTGTTGAACATCGGCGTTCGTTTTGAAACCGACGACGATGGAACATTCAATCTCGTCAGAGAGGGAGGGCATTCCGAGCGAAGGATCCTCCACGCCAAAGATGCCACTGGAAAAGAGATTGAACGCGCTTTAACCCAAGGCGCTGCACGGCACCAAAACATCATCATCAAACCCAATACTTTAGCCATCGATTTGATTCAAAGGAAACACGGCAATCCTGAGGAGGGAGTCTCTGGCGTTTGGTGCCTTGACCAAGTAAGTCAAGAGATGCTTACTTTGCCGGCCGATATCGTTTTCCTTGCCACAGGTGGCGTTGGACAACTTTGGGCCAACACCACAAACCCAACTGTTGCAACGGGTGATGGTTTGGCAATGGCTTATCGCGCTGGAGCAGCGGTCAAAGACATGGCATTCATTCAATTCCACCCAACTGCATTGGCCCGACCAGATGACCGGCCATTCCTGATTACAGAGGCTGTTCGAGGCGAAGGCGGGGTCATTCTTGATCAGACCGGGCTTACTGATTGGGAGGAGGCAAAACGCCAAGCAACGCAACAGGGCAAGCCATTGCCAAGTCCAGATTCGTTCTCCTTCACCCTTTCACACTCACCACTCGGCTCGATGGCAACCAGAGACATCGTGGCCAGAAGCATCGACCAAAACATGAAAGAAACTGGGGTTCAACACGTCTATCTTGTAACGAGCCATCTTGATCAGGAACACCTGTTGAAGCATTTTCCGACTATCCAAGAACGTTTGAACCGCCACGGGCTAAAACTTGGCAGGGACCCACTTCCTATTGCACCGGCTGCCCATTATGTCGTAGGCGGCCTTGCAGTCGACTCCATCGGCCGGCCTCATTCAAGAGAAACTGGCAACATCATCCCCTTCCTCTATGCGATTGGTGAAGTGGCGTGTACGGGCATGCATGGTGCGAATCGTTTGGCCTCAAACAGTTTGCTTGAGGCGGTTGTGTATGCCGCACGTGCTGCCGATCACATCATTGATTTGAACCCTCAATCCATCGATAAAGAACTCCCCAATTGGCGCGCTGATGGACTCACCAACCTCGTTGAGCACGCTCCAGTCATGAATGACCGCTCGGCATTACGAGCAACCATGTCCCAAGAAGTAGGGATTGTGAAACGCTTTGACAGATTGCACAGGGCACAACGGCGCTTGTCCCTTCTGGGTGAAGAAGTGGACTTGATTTGGGAGGGCGCGGCCCCTTCAAGAGAAATTGTCGAATTAAGGAACATGACCCTCGTTGGCCAGTTGGTGATCGAGGATTCACTGCTACGAAAAGAGAATAAAGGTCTTCATTTCAATGCAGATCTCACTCAAGTGTAAGCGCTTCAATCATCGCACCAAGCATTTGGTTCATTGGGGCTCGAATCCCCATGCGCTCTCCTCGTTCGACCACTGCTCTGTTGAGGTATTTGATTTCTGTAACCCGGCCAGCGCGGACGTCTTGCAGCATGCTGCAATGATTTTCTGATGTGGCTTTGAGCACATGTTCGAGCATTTGTTCGAGTTCGAGGTCATCGGGAAGAATGGCCTTTTCTTGACGAGCGATTCTTGCACCCTCAAGCATAGTTTCCAATGAAGAACTGAAAAGTTCTGGGTTCAATAAAGCGCCATTTTTGACGCCGCAGAGGGCAGCTATTGGATTGATAGCGATGTTGAGCAACACCTTCATCCACACAGCTGAAGGACCGTTTTCAGTCCATTCAACATCGATCTTCGCCGCTTTCAGAAGTTCAATCAAAGGTTGAGCGTCTTCTCGAAGAGCACCAGTTTGGAGACGCCCGAGAACAATCTTACCCTTTCCCGCAAAATGAACCACGCCCGGTGTTGGACGCCACGCTGCGTAGGTGGTGGTTGCAGCAAGCACGCGATGAGCGCCCACAATGGCCCCGCAAGCCTCAGCATGGCCTAATCCATTGCTCAAGCAGACCAGAACTCCATCTGGTCGCAGCAAGGTTCGGGCGATATGGGCCAAATCCTCTGTTGAGCTGGCTTTTCCAGTCAATATGACTGCTTCCATGGTGCCATGCACTTCTTTTGGGATACCAACTTCATCGAGGGTAAAAAGAGCCTGGTCTCTGTCGACTTGGAGTGAAACTTCACCTTGAATTTCGAGGCCATTCGCCACCATCATCGCTCCGTGTTCACCTTTTGCATGGACCAAGAGTTGAACGGGTGCAACCTGACAAAGTTGAGCGGCGATCAGTGAGCCAAGAGAACCTGCGCCAAGCACTGCGACCCTCATTCACCCACCTCAAATGTAACTGCCAAGATGAATCACAATTTGGCCCTCGACGTGTTCGAACCACATTGTCGAAAGGGTAGAATTGCTTGGTTGGAATTCAAAGAAGTTGTCACCTGGTTGAAGTGAGGTGGTGGAAGATACAGCAGTCCATTGAGGGCCATTTCCTTCAAACTCCAATTGGACTGATGCGCTTGTATTGGCCGGATTATAGAAATTAAAAGCGCCACCATCAGGGTGGAGGAGGGTGCCATTTGTCGCGGCCATCCAAGCACTGGACCACATTCGGTGAGTTACATCTGAGCGAATAAGAATCACTTCTGGACCTTGCTCGACAGTGAAATTCAGACGTGGAAGCGGTGAGAGGGGTTCTGAGCAAACCAAAACTGTCGTCCCATCTGCCATCAAAAGGGTCAGGTTTTGCACGCCTGATGAAAGGGATGGGATGCTGGAAATGTCTCGGACTTCGAGATCCCAAACCCATTCACCAGCAGCTGGAGGAAGTGGGGTTGCAAGGGTCGCATTGAGTGGGCATCCCTCACCCGTAGCGCTCATCACCGTGCCCGCGCCCAATTCAAAGCCCCAACCGGTGGTGGAGTGATTTGTGATGCCCCATCCGGATTCTGGAACAACAGCCTTCATTGGTAGATCTGGTGATCCTGCGTGGTAAGTCACACCTTCAATGGCAAGAACATCGAGCACTGAACCTTGGAGAAGCACCGGGTTAAGTCCACGGACACACAGGCGCTCAGGTGCATCTTCAAAGCTGGCAGAGAGCCCTTCCTGGCCCTCAATCCAGTACAGCCGAGTTTCGGTTTCAAATGCATTTTGTGCGTTTGGAAGGCTCATGTTGACTGGATGTTCACCAATGCCGTCGAGCTCAAGACATCGCTTGAATTCACCATCGTCTTCAATGAAGGCCCAAGGTGTGGCAACAAAGACATCGGCATCTGGCTGAACGGTGACGTCTTCCACACTGAGCAGGTTCAATGAAGAGGTTAAAATTCCAAATGTCAGAGCAATCGGGGCGTCTCCTGAACCAATCCAAACGAGGCGCAGCGTGACTTCGCTCTGGGTGCTTGGCGGCAAGACACTCCCGCAGCCTCCATCGAGAATTGAATTGGTGTCTTCGCCTTCGCAATCCCAAGTGAGTTGCCACGCTTCAAGATCCGAATCATACCGATCCTCCAGCACAGCCCATGATCTGCTCAAAGAAGACGGGTTGGCTACTTTGACAACAACCTCGGCGCTCCAAGTATCATTCAAGAGTGTGGCCTGAGAAAGTGACTCAATTGAATACTCCACTTCATCGTTCCAATCCTCATCAACGGCAAAGGGAACTTGGGTTGGCAAGGCAAGTAAAACGATAGCCAAAGCCACGAGCCCCATGTTTTTCATCGATGAAAGTTCCAACCCCTTCGGTTCATCAAGCACCACTGGAGTTCGGCGATCCGAACCCATGAACAGCAGCAGAGGTACGGCCATTGAAAGCACAAGAAGCCAAATATTCAATCCATTGAACGCATCAAACATCCATGCAAAAGCCAGCAGGAGAAGGAAGATAAAAATTTGATTTGAACCACTTCGTGCTTCCCCGTGCCCGGCCCTTGCCACCATTAATCGACCACCAGGGAATGTAGGAATTGGGAGCATTGACAAGCACCCAAAGAACGTCAACAGAGCCCCAGCGTGAACAAATGGGTGGGCCCAAACAAGACGCTGCTCATATCCGACAGGCAGCGCAAGTTCACTAAGAAGTTCAATTGCAAGAGGTGGGTAAGCCACATTTTGTTGGGAAGTGATGGCTATGAATTCTGGCGTGAGCCACAGCCCTACACTCCAAAACAGCATCCCCATGCTGACAAGTGTTGCAGGAACACTCACTGCGGACCATCCAAGGGCCTTTCGATCAGGCCACAATCGAGCATCCATTCTTGGAAGCGTAGGGATCAGGAAAAGACCAAATGGCCAAATGAGCATGGACTTAGGGAGCGCTCCTAGGCTCCAAAGGGAAATCGATGGTTCAGGAACAGGTACGATATGACCGACACGAACGCCAAATTTCTGCGCGATATAGCACTGAAGATGTGATGCTATGAACAGGGAGACTAAGACGGGGAGGGTGTAGCCGAGCAAGGCGTCCAAAAACGTGCTTTGCGTGAACCAACCGCCTGTTGGTGTCGCCCCGTCCAACCAGTAAGCACCGGCCAGGGTCAAGGTGAGGGTGGTGAGACCCCACATCATCAGATGGAGGGCTTTTATCGGAAATTGCCGTTCTGGTATTGGAAGGATTTGAACAACCCATGGTTCGTCGATCAACAGCTTACCCATCCAGCCAAGTTTGACAAGATGCTTGTTCAAGAGTATCAATTGTTCATGCACGTCTTGATCGGCTTGAACGGAAACGTTCCAGGCGGGTAACACGGTCCCACCAATCGAACCATGAACAACAAAAGAGCGGTCCAAAATGGTCTTCAGCAAATCTTGCTGGGACCATATGGACTTGTGAGCATCCATTGGCTGAAGGTCGGAGGAAGGTTGCTGATCGTCACTCATGGCTTCCCCTCATCCCAACGGGAGCAAGCCTCCCCCATCAATGAATCCCTCATGGTTTTCAAACATACGGGCTGTGCATCGCCCATGTTTGCATCACTTGTTCTTGAATCGCTTGAGACGGAAGGTTTCTTCACGTTCCATTTCTTCAAGACGCAGTTGAATGAACACTCGTGCTTCTTCAAGTTCAGGGATCACCTTGAACTCGAGCGCGTTGACACGGCGCTTTGTGGCTTCGATTTCTTGAAGCAAGCGCTTGAGTGTGGCTTCCATTTCTGAAGCACGAACGATTTTCTCAATCAATGTACCAAACGATTCGCCTGCTTCATCGATGTAAGGTGAAGACCCAATGTAACCGACACCTCGTTCCTGGAAGGTCGATTTGAGGTTGGTTCCGCTGACACTAGGAACGACCACACCCATGATGTTGCGGCGTTCAACCTCAACTTCTGGGTGACCGGTGTTGGCGATGGCGGCTGCACGAACAGCGAGACCGCCCTCGATAGCATTGGCCAAGTCGATGCGTTGCTTTGCCAGGCGGTATGTTGCTGTCAGGTCACGCTTCGCCTCAATCATTTCAGCCAAGAGTTGTCGGAATTCGTGGAACAAACCGTCCCGCTTCATCTTCAACAATTTGTACCCGTTCTTGGTTTGCTTAATGCGCCCCTTGAGTTTAATCAACTCACTTCGGGTTGGCTTGATGTCGAGTGCCATGTTCTTCGCCTCCAGTTTGTTTCAGCAAGTTCAAGCCTTGTTGTCTGGGTGGTACTTGTCAATCCACTTTTGGTCGAGACGGACGAGGTACTTGGTGTCGATTGAAGACATCAAAGTCCAGCAAAGATCGAGAGTTTCTTCGATCGTACGGTCTTCGTCACGGGTTTGTCGAAGGAACTTGTCTTCGAACACACCGGAGAAATCAAGCAGTTGCTTGTCACGCTCGTTGAGAGCATCTTCACCGACAATCGCAACCAATCCACGGAGTTCACGGCCTTGTGCGTACGCAGCGTACATCTGATCGGACACGGACTTGTGGTCTTCACGGGTGGTCTTCTCACCAATACAAGATCCCATCAAACGAGAGAGTGATGGAAGCACGTTGATCGGCGGATAGATACCCTGTTGGTGCAGTTCACGAGAGATAACAATCTGACCTTCAGTAATGTATCCGGACAAATCAGGAATCGGGTGGGTAATATCGTCACCGGGCATGGTCAAAATTGGGAATTGGGTGATGGAACCCTTCTTGCCCTTGACAAGACCTGCACGCTCGTAAAGCATAGCCAAGTCAGTGTACATGTAACCTGGGTAACCACGTCGCCCCGGCACTTCTTCACGTGCAGCACCAATTTGTCGCAGTGCGTCACAATAGTTGGTCATGTCAGTGTAGATAACGAGGACGTGGTAGTCCTTCTCGAACGCCAGGTATTCAGCAGCGGTGAGAGCAAGACGTGGGGTAATGATTCGCTCGACAGCTGGATCGTCAGCAAGGTTGACGAACAACACAGCGTTTTCAAGCGCACCAGTTCGCTCCAGATCGGAACGGAAGAAGTTGTATTCTTCAGCGGTGATTCCCATAGCACAGAACACAACAACGAATTCTTCATCGGAATCCTTGAGTTTGGCTTGTCGGGCGATTTGCAGAGCAATGTCGTTGTGAGGGAGACCAGATGCCGAGAAAATTGGCAACTTTTGTCCACGCACCAGACTCGTACACAGATCGATAGCGGACACACCAGTTTGAATGAAATCATTTGGACTCTGTCGGCTGTACGGGTTAATCGCAGCACCGATGATGTCTTCCTTTTGGTCAGCGACAATTTCTGGACCGCCGTCACGTGGTCGTCCTGCACCATCGAGAATGCGTCCAACGAGGTCGGTGCTCACAGGGAGTTTGAAAACGTCACCCATGAAGGTGACACCGGCTTCTCGGTCGATTTTGGAGGTCCCTTCGAACACTTGAACGATGACGAGGTCATCGGAGGTGTCGAGCACTTGTCCGTTCTTGATGGTACCATTGGAGAGTCGTAGGGTAACGATTTCACCAAAGGCAACAGGTTCAGTCTTGTTCAAAAAGACCAGAGGTCCCTTCACGTCGGTAATGGTTCGGTATTCTTTTCCAGTCATGATAATCCTCTCCTCAGTTGTCCTCCACCGTAGCGGCGATTTCAGTGGTCATGGTTTCGACCATCGATTCGATGATGTCGACATATCCTTTCTCGAAACGGCCTCGCATAAGGTCAGATCGGGATGGAACGTTGACAACATCGTTGAGTTGTGCGCCGCTCGCCATTGCAGACTTTGCAGCGTCTTGGAAGGACAAGAT
>MDSV01088467.1_pt1 | contig 27163 bp, 25 predicted proteins | sample 810851 | NCBI WGS metagenome assembly MDSV01 (sample SAMN05326640, study PRJNA326480) | marine metagenome | isolation source: seawater | place: Atlantic Ocean: North East | collected 2012 | reverse complement strand
TCTTCAGATTTATTTTATGACCCAAGAGGGGTTGAGAGATTTGAAAATCTTGCTTCGATGGGAATATTAGCAGTAGAAATGGAAGCAGCTGGACTCTATGGTGTTGCTGCAGAGTACGAAGCTGAAGCTTTAACAGTAGTTACAGTTTCCGATATTATCAGAGGTGGAGAATTTAAGCAGATGAGTTCTGAAGAAAGAGAACTTGGCTTAAAGACTATGATTGAAATTACATTAAATTCTATATAGCTATTGAAAATTTATAAATTATTCCTAAGCCTATAAGGAGTATTTTTTATTACAGTCGAAGAGTTAAAAAAAATAATGTAAAATATATAAATGCACTTAAGGGCACTCCATCATCTAAAAAACAATATTTTTAATTTTTTAACATTTAAAAAAAAACTAACCCCTTTATGTAAAATTGCCTTTAAATATGATACTGATAAAGGTAAGCATAGGTATACCTACTACTATCACAAACTTTTTAAAGACTCGAGAAAGAAAAGCATAAATATTTTAGAGTTAGGAATTTACAAAGGGCACTCAATTAAAATGTGGGATGAGTATTTTGAAAAAGGCAATATTTATTGTTTAGATCATCTTTCTCCAGAAAATCCATTAACAGAGAACATCATTTTTAATGAAAACACAATACAAGAATTGGAAAACCATAGTCCAAAAATCTCAGCTTACATTTGTAGTCAAAACGAAGAAGACTCATTAAACACTATTTTCAAAAGCCTTTCCTTTGATTTTATTGTTGATGACGCATCACATTTTCAAAAAGAATCTTTACAAAGCTTAGGAATATTGTTTAAAAAATTAAACAAAGGAGGAATATATATTATTGAAGATATGTGTACACTGTGGGGTTTCCAAACAGGAAGCAACTGGGGACAAAAATTCAATACAAATAAAAAAGAATGGCTTGACCATTTTCTTAATACTGGAGAGCTCTATGACGCAAAATTATTTAGTGACACTATCCATTATGTTCTAATGAATTTTATCGAAACTAATTTATTTTATTCAGAATATCTTAGTGAAGTAGATAATGAATACTTGACTGAAAATATAGATTATATAGAAATTATTAATTCACCTCAAGAACGAGAATTAGAAATTCATGACAATTTTAATGTTCCAAGAGAGCCTGCTTCAGTTGGTTCTACGCTAACAGCAGGGAGCTTAGCTATTATTAGAAAAAAATAAATAAAATGCTTAAAGAAATCAAGTTACCAAATTATCTGTTCCCTTTCCAAGTAGAAAGCCTTGTTAGGGTTGGAAATAATTTTGATGGTTCATATTTAATTGATAAAGACTCAGTACTAAATTCTGAATTGTTAATTTCTATTGGGGTTGGATGGAGTTTTGATTTTGAAAAAAATTTTTTGGAAATAAATAATGTACCTCTCATTGCTTTTGATGGTTCTGCAGGGATTGTAGCTACTCTAAAAAAAATTAAGTTTAGAACTATACAGACAATTAAAAAGAAAGAAAAGAAATATTTTTTAGATTCTATATATTATTTTTCTTACATTTTTAGATTTTATTTCTTTTTTAAAAATTTTAGAAATATCCGACTAAATAAAAATTATAGAAAGTTTGTAAAGAAATTTGTAGGACCTGAAGAAGGTGAAATATCTATTTCCCAGATTTTAAAAAAATTTGATTCAGAAAATAAATTTAACAAAGTCTTTTTTCAAATTGACATTGAGGGTGGAGAATACGTAATTCTACAAGACTTAATTGACCATCAACATATGATTTCTGGTCTGGTTATAGAGTTTCATGACATTCATCAACATCTAAATAAAATTAAAGAATTTATTGATTCACTTAATTTAAATCTTATTCATACTCATATAAATAATGTTGGAGGAACCACTCCAGAGGGCTCCCCTAAAGTAATTGAACTTACATTTGCAAATTGCAAAGTTTTTAAAAAGGTTGACAAGCTTCCACATAATTTAGATCAGCCTAATTCAAGTGAACATTTTGAATATATTGCATATTTAAATTAAATATATAGAAAGCGAATGTTAATAGCTGTCTATATATTCAACTATTTTCTTAGCAATTTTATTCCCACCCTGATAAGTTAAATGATATTTATCAAGGTAATAAATTGTCGGACTTTCGTATACTAAACATTTATTAAATTCAATATCGCAAAAAATATTTTTAGTTTCTATTAAATGAAAGTTAGGAATGTTTGAACTAAGTTTATTAATAAAATTATTTGTTTTTAATGTATTATTTTCCCAATCAAGATAGGTTATGTAAACTTCTTCAATACTGCCAAGATCTCTTGAAAGTATTATATCTAATGCAGAAGGCTTACTCGCCAACATTGTAGGAAAAGGCTCAATAAAAATTAATTCATTCGAAATTGAAGCCAGCTTCTCTATATTTGAAAATAGTATATCCGCATCATTACCAACTGAATATGTATCTGTAAAATATAAGCTATTTTTTTCTTCAATGAATCTATGGATCTCTAAAGAGACCACAATAGTATTAGAGCTTCTATTCTTGTGTAAGACTTCTAAGACACAGTCTTTACAAGAATTATCAAAATTTATTTCTGAAAAAAAAGTATCGTAGGACGAGGGTGTTAAAAATAGATAATTAAAATTTTCTGCAAGAAAATTTTCTTTAGTAAAATTTTTTATAATCGCTGCAGTGCTTGAATCTCCAATAAATACCAAATTATTCTCTGCATTGTTGTCTGTGTAACAGTTATTAATATCCGCATATCCATCCCACTCTGAAAATGTTCCCCAACAGGCATAGTCAGAAAAAACAGCCTCATTAGATAATAAAATGTTTTGATCAAATTTTTCATTATAAACTTGAGGCTTGATTGCTTGACCTAGTGCAAAGAATATAATTATAGTTAAATTAATTACTGCGACTCTACCTCTGTTTTTATTAATTTCTATATATTTATAATTTAGATATCCAATCAACAAAAGAATTAAAACCGAGAAGAATGTAAATAAAAAATTAAAGTCGTTATTAATAATTAATGGAGTGTCATTGATTATGTCTACTGAGCTTGAATATGATTCAAAATATAAATGCTTATTTTCGTTATACACCCTAGAAAAAGCGTAGATTGGCTGGGGTAGTAAGTATATTGAATATGAGCTTAAGCCAATCATAGAAATAATCTTCATGCTTAAAAATTTTGATATGAAAGTATCTTTTGTATTGGAAAGTATCAATAAAGCAACACCAGTTAATGAAAGCAATTTGGGTTCAATATCATTTATCCAAGAATCATCAAAATAAAATATAGGAATCAGCATTAAAGGTAAGCCAATTTTTTCAAGGTGTTTTATATTCACATTACTGCTTACGATCATTACTAGTACACCCACTAGTAGTTCCCATACTCTAAATTGAAGCTGATAAAACTTGTAAGTATCTTGAACTATAGTATTTAAATAAATGGAAAGAACTATTAAGAGCCCCACTATTAAAGCAAAGTATCTTTTGAAGTATTTATAAATCACAACTGAAAAAAGAGGAAAAAGTATATAATACTGTTCTTCAATTGCAAGGCTCCAAGTATGGAGCAAAGGCATAACTTTTGTAGACTCAGCTATATAAAAATCTAAATTTTGAAAATGAAAATTAGCAAAAAAGAATATTGAAGCAATCATAGAGTCTATATACTCCGACATAGCTTTCGGGCTAAGCAGAAAGTAAGCAAAGGGAATAGTTATTAGAATAATTGAAAATAAACCAGGTAGTATTCTTTTTGCTCTTCTTAAATAAAAATTTTTAAATGAAAATGTTCCGTTATTTAATTCTGAAATTATTATATTGGAAATTAAATATCCTGAAATAACAAAAAAAATATCAACTCCAATCCAACCGCCTTTAAACAATTCAACATCTGCGTGATAGAAAACGACAGCTAAAACAGCTATAGCTCTTAGGCCGTTAAGATCATCCCTAAAAGAAATCCTTTTTATTTGAGAAATATCAATAAAATTAAGTAATTTTTTCAATATTCAGATAATAGTGACATGAAAAATAATTTCATAAATTATATATTTTTTCTTATTAAATATACCTCAAAGAGTCAATGACTAGCTTTAAGTTCTGTTAAGTATTTAAATATTATTCGAAAGATAAGAGTAATCAAAATGTAAAAAGAAGCATGGTTTAGCAACACGTAACTAAGCGAAAATACAAAACTAAAAATATTGTCTGAGATATTCTCCACAATCAAGAATGGAGAAACACTTGTACATAAAAATATAGAACTATTGATAATGAAGAATCGATGATTGTAATTTTTAATTATTAAAATAGTTGGGATAATAAGAAATCCTAATCGATAGTCAAAGTTATAATAGAAAGATATTGCTAGGAAAGTTACCAAAAAAGAAAACTCTAGCAACTGATCATTTGAATTCAGCAAAATAGGACTTCTAAACCCATCACTTTTTTTACTTAATACTAATATTATCAATCCTATTAAGAAATAAATTATGATTGATAAGGATTCGAGATAATTCTTATAGTTTTGAAAATCAGATAAAACACCAAAAGTCCAAGTAATTCCATAAGGATTTGGCGTGAATCCAGATTGTATATCACTTAAGTAATAAAATAAATAAATTATTGTAAGAGAAATGAAAAATAATGAGTTTATTCCCAGTTGTTTATTATTTTTATTTTTTAACTCATAAACGATGATTCCAAAAATAAAAAATATTGGGAATACCTTTATCAAAGTAAGTAAAGACAATACAACAATTGAAATTAATTTATAATTTTTTTCATATATGTAAATAGCAAAGTATCCAAATATAATAACAACAACGTCAAAATTCATTCTCTCAATTAGAAACGTGAATGGAGCACAAGTATATAGTAAAAAAACTACGATGTGGTTTTCATTTATTTTTTTCATAAAGTTGAAGTAGAAATATTGTGTAATTAAAATTATTAAAATACTTGTTACAAAGCCAAAAACTTTGATATTTACATCAAATGCTAATAATTCAAATAAGGGTCCATAGTTATTAGTAGTATCACAACTATTTTTATTACAATAAATTACTCCATAAACATAAAACATATCAGCAAACCTTGCAGGGCCTCGATACATACCAGATGAGATTGTTTCCCATATTTCTCCAAACATCTGAACTGGGCCTGAAACCTGTCTTAAAAAAAAGTAGATAATTGGTGTAAAGGTCAAAAGCTTAATATGCTCATCTCTCAAATTAATTTTTTTAAAAGATTTAAAAAATATATAAATTAGAATTATCTGAAATTTACTATAAATATCATAATTAAAGAGAAGCAAGCAAAGACTTAATGAAAATACAATTTCAAAATAATAATTTTCGTAGTTATATTTTGATGAGTAATGAAATAATAAAAACAGGAATAAATAAATTAAAAATTCAAAATTAAAAAAACTTCCATCAAAGAACAAATAACTCATTATTAAGTAATTTTGTACTAGGAAAAATAAAAATAGAAAGTTTTTCTTTTCTTTAAAAAATAGAAATATCGCATAAACAACATAAGCATATGTAAAAGTGACAAGCTTATATAAAACTGTAGATGTTACAAATAAACTTGAAAATTTTTCTGATGATGCAGCGTATTGAATTTCACTCCCTATACATTTAAAAGAATTTATATCGGGAAATAAATCAAGTTCAATAAATCCTTTGTTGTTTTTAATTGAATATTGGTTTTTCTCAAAATAGTTATTAATATTTGATTTACTAAATTCAATTACTGCATATTTATTACAGTCAATATTAGTAAAGTCAGCACTAGAAAATAATAATAAAAATGAATTAAATAAGAAGATAGAGATAAGCAATACTAGAAAGAGCCTTCTATTTGATGCTATTTTATTTATTATTTTCTACCTCATTCATATCTAAAGGATAATGATTAATAATTTTTAATACTTAAAACTTGAGTATCTAATAATAAATAATTTCTTTATGTACTATATGTTTAATTGGATAGAAAAATGAAAACCATTGCTTTGATGACATTAAAAAATGAAGAATGGATTATTGATACTACTTTTCCTGTATTAAGTAAGATATCCGACAAAATTATAGTTGCTGATAATAATTCAAAAGATAATTCAAATGAAATGTTAAAAAAATATAATGTAGAAATTATTGAAAACAATAATACCACTCCTTCAAATACTGTCCGTTGGAATCTTCTAGACAAAGCGAGAAAAGAATATGGTAAAAATAATCTTATTATTTGTATGGATGCTGATGAATTCCTACCACCTGTGACTTTTTTAAAAAATAAGAAAAAAATTCTTTCTCATGTTCCAGGCACCGTCTTTTCTTCGCCATGGGTACAAGTTTGGAGAAAAGTGAGCCAATATAGAGCTGACAACAGTATTTGGAATCCAGCTACAAACACAAAGCCTTTTATGTTCATTGATGATGGAGAGATGGATTATGACAGAACACCTTTATTAATTGATCATATTTCAAGGGTTCCTGAAATTAATGTAAAAAAATCAATAAATTTAAATATACCTTTAATACATTTGCAATTTGTGAATTGGAAGAGGTCTCAACTTAAACAACTTTGGTACCAATGTATTGAAGTAGTAAATGGTAATGACATTGATGAGATTAATGACAAGTATAAAGGGGCATCTGATGAAGAAAATATAAAATTTAAAAAATTGAAAAAACAATGGATAAATGGTGTTAACTTAAGCAAAGAAATAGAAACTTCAAAAACTTTAGATATTTGGCATGTTACAGAGATTAAATCAATGATGAATGAATTTGGAAAGGAAAAATTCATAAAACTTAATATTTTAAACACAACCTTTATAGACAACCTTTTGAAAGAATTAGAGATTTAGTCATGGCTTGGAAGGTTATGGATTTAGATACTATAGTAAAAAAATACGACCTTAAGACTAATTGCATTGGCCATGTTGGAGCATGGAAAGCAAGAGAAATTAGCAATTATAAACGTATTTTTGGAGATGTAACCGTAATTTTTGTTGAAGCTAATAAAAAATTAAAACCATATATAGATGAAAATATAAAATCTTATGAAAATGTGAGATGTGAATATATAGCTTTAGGATCTGAAGTATCAAAAGGTATTCTTAATCTTCATGAAATAGAGGGCAGTACGGGTCAATCATCATCTCTTTTAGAACCATATCTACACCCATCAATAGGAACAGAAACTATTGAGGTTGAGATAACAACAGCTGATATTCTTTTCAGTAATGATCCAGTTGATTTTTTATCAATTGATGTTCAAGGGTATGAACTTGAAGTATTGAAAGGGGCAACTAATATATTGCCCAATGTAGATACTCTTATTGTTGAAGTAAATAGAACTGAACAATATAAAGATTGTGCTTTAGTTCAAGATCTTGATCAGTACCTAAAGTCATTTAACTTAACAAGAGTTGAAACTGAGTGGTGGGGAGATAAAGAAGATTGGGGCGATGCTCTGTATATAAAAAAGTAAAGATATTAAAATTTTTTAAGATTTAATTTTTATTTCAGAAAATAAGTACCTCTCTAAAATTTTAGGTTCTTTATTCCACTCCCCAAAGCCAAGGTAGTTTATTAACTCAAGTTTTGTTTTATTTATTTTGCCACGAAGCATTTCTGGGTTTAGGTGCCTGTCCAAAAAATAGTTAGAATAGTATAAATTCTCAAGACTATCAGACACCATAGCAGCTGAGATTGAAAAAGTTCCCACACCTGACGTAGCTAAATTTGTGGCAGACATTAGCGTATTAAAATCGTTTTGCATAGTTGTTGATTGAATTTCTAAATCTTTAAGCGTTTTTAATTTATTTATTATTGGAGCTTTTGCATTGTCAGTTACAATCAAGATATTTTCATATTTTTCAAATAAAAATTTATAATAACTAATTGGATTTGATACATAATCTGGATGCCCTTCGAGGTTTCTTATGTGAACAACTAGTAAATTTTCATCTAACTTAATATTTTGTAAGAAATTAATTTTTGGTTTAATTACTTCTTTCATGATTTTATGAAAGTTTTCTACATAGTAATTAAAATCTGTGAATATTATCGGATAGTCAGTCTCGTAGCCTTCGAATTGCCTGCTTCCGTAATAGAAAAATCTATCTTTATATATAGGATATATTTTTTTAAGCAGTCTAGATGTATTATTAATTTCAAAATCTTTAATATGTTCATGTCCATTTAAAATAAAGTTTTTCTTATATTTTTGCGAGTACATAATTGCTAAAGCAATTTGTTGAAGGTGATTTCCAAAGCCACCCCAAAAAATATTTAAAGATATATTTTTAATTAATTTTTCAGGAATTGCCATAAAATAATATTAATAATTTATTTACTTATTTATTTATTTTTATACAGAAACCAAAAAATCTTAATAAAATTTATATTGTTATGTGGTTTTCAAAAAAAAATAAAGTTAAATACAAAGTTGAAGATATATCTAAAAAAAGCTTCATCTTACATCATCATCTTGGCCTAGGAGATCATATAACATTAAACGGAATGGTCAATTACTTATCAGAAAAATTTGAAAAAATATATATACCATCTAAGCCTAATAATTACTCAACTGTAAAATTTATGTTTGAAAACAATAAAAATGTAGAAATATTTGAGATAGGCAGTGAAAACGAATATCAAGATATAGACACTTTTTCTAATTTAAATAAATTGGAAATTCTTAAAGTGGGGTTTGAAAAATTAAAATCTTTATATAAATATAATGAATCTTTTTATACACAGCTTGACCTAAGTTATGATATATCTTTCGATTATTTTGACCCAAACTATAATCCTGAGAAGAACAAGAAACTTGAAGAACACTTAAGAGAATATTACAACTGTAAAGGTGACTATATTATTTTACACCTAGAAGGCTCAACTGGCAGTTTTGATTTAAATTCAGTTAAATTGGAAAGTAAATTACCAAAAATTCTTATTGAAAAAAAATCAGATATATTCAGCAACATTTTCTTCTATTTAGACGTAATAAATAATGCAAAAGAGGTTCATTGTATCAATTCAAGTATCTTTACACTTGTTGAAAGAATTCCCACAAAGGGAGATTTATATTTTCATAATACAAAAAAAGAAGATTCAGTAAAAAAGATAACTGTCTTCAATAAGAAATGGAAATTTGTTGACTATTATTAAATTTTATGGGAATCAATGTATCAATATCAATAGGTGAATTAATAGATAAGATTACAATTCTGGAAATAAAACTTGAAAAGATTAATGAAAGTGATAAAAAACAAAACATAAAGCACGAGCTTGATTTGTTAAATATCGAGTACATAAAAATACAAGAATTGAATAAAGAAATTGAAACTTATTTCAAACAGTTAAAAGAAATAAATTTAGAGCTTTGGGATATTGAAGAAAGCATAAGGGATTGTGAGAGAAGAAATAACTTTGATTCAGAATTCGTCGAGCTATCAAGAAAAATTTATATTAAAAATGATTTACGATTTGAGATTAAAAATAAAATAAATAAAAAATTTAGTTCAGAAATTGTTGAAGAAAAGTCATACTCTAAATATCAATAGATTAATACCAAAATCTATTTTTTATACTTTCATCAAAATTAAATACAGATTGAATAATAAATTTAATTTTTTGAAGAAAGTTTAATTTTGATTTTAAAATTTTATATCGTGTATATTTTTTTGAAATAGACTTCTCTATTTTTTTATAATCATAATTTTTTTCCTGTACAGATTCTTTATTTTTTGAATCAATGATATTTTTTCTTATTATTGAAAACCAATATTCAATATTAAGCATTTTTTCCAAAGATTTATCAAATTTAATTTCTTTATAAGTTTCAACATTTATATCTTTATTTATTAAAAATTCTTGGAAGTATTCATCATACTTGTTATATAAAGTTATTTTTTTTGTAACAGGAATGCTTCCTGCATAAATTGTTTCCCAGAATCTATGTGTATCTAGACCTAAGCCTTCGGGACAAAAAATATATTTATAATTTGTTAAAGCATCTAAGTAGTCTTTCTTTGTCAAGTTAGGCTCTTGAATTTCACAATCTGTATTGTTTTCCATAGTTTTCAAATAAGACTGTCTTACCGGGTTTGTATTTATTCGGAAATTACAATATAGTTTATTTGTTTTTGGTTTTGGTTTATAGGTTTTATATAGATTTAGGAAATCTTTGGCGTGTAGATTTGGACGGGAAAAATTATTTGCTATACCTAAGGGAATTGAGATTAGATCTTTTTTTTGAGTGTTTATATTTATTGAATACCACTCAGATATACATCTTGGTTTTAATGAATATAATTTTTCATCAATCCATGGTGTAGCAGCTTGATGAGTAATTAACTTTAAGTTTGTTAAAGTATTTATTTGACTTAATTTTGAAAAAAGTTCGAGTAGATAATCAGTTTTACAAAAAATTACATCGTTTTCTTTAATTTCAAAGTCTTTAATTGAATAAATAAAAATATCAGGGTCTACTTGTTTGTAATTAAGATTACTTTTGTTTAGTTTTTCAAAATTTTTTGAAGAAATTGCCTCAGCATATATTAGATCTGATTTGAGAGCAAAATTATTTCCAGTTAAGAATTCTTCAGGTCTTAACTTGCTTAAATTAGTAAAATAATCGCTTCTTGCTTCCATTACACCTATGATAGAAAGTTTTATTTATTTGACTTTAATAATCTTTTATTTTTGAAATTAATTTAATTTTTAATCTTTTGTAGATTGAAGTTTTTTTAAAATAAAATTGTTTTTCTCCAAAATATATAATTTTTTTATTATTTTGAAAATATAGAATGTAGTACTTTATTTTTTGCCAAAAATTATAATTACCATCTCGAACAGTTAATATTGGATATTCATATTGATCTTTTGGGTTTTCATGAAAATATGTTTCATCAGGGATAATAATTGAACCATATATTTTACCCATTAAGCTTAAAATACTCTGGTCATGGCGGGGAGCCCTAAAACCAGCTACTTGATTTTTTTTATAATGATTAGTAATTAGTTTTTGATCACTATCAATAACTTTAAAGAATTCTTCAAAAAATAATTTTGATTCTTGAGTATTCTTTACAAACAGGATACCTCCTGCTAACTGGTTACTATTTCCATAATTTGAATCAATTTCTAAATTAAAATATTTAAAAACCTCTTTAGAAGTCCAATATTTTTCTTCTAGTCCTATATCAAACCTTAAAAATGATTTATCTGAGTGATATAGTGTGTCAAAGTATTCTTGTAAACGTTTTACTCCATTTGGGTTTAAAGTACTACCTGCATCAAGGTAAAGAATCACATCGTTGTTTTTAGTTTTTTTTAATAAATTTAACAAAAGGAAAGACTTCCATATCCAAAAACCCCCACCTTGATGTTGGCTTAAAATTTCAGAATATTTATTTTTGAAATCTTCTGACAATGATTCTTTACCGTAAACATTTATACTGTCAAAAAAACGAAGTTGCTTTGCTTGATAAGACAACCTTTTTTTTTGTATGCCATATTTTTTATCTCCGTATGTAACAAAATGCTTTGAATAGTTATCTACCACGTAATTTATTGTATTATTAATTAACTTTTTATTAAAGATTTTTATTATTTATACTTTAATTATTGAAAAAAATCGCTTTTATTAAATTTGGAGGCCTTTCTTCTGGGGGCACTGAAGTAAACCTTCAAGATGTTGCTATTCACTTAGCAGAAAGATATGAAGTAGATTTCTATTATTGTGATTCAGCTCCATATATTGGCTCTGATTGGATTCATCCTGATACTGATCAACATAGAAAAAAAATAGTTGAAAAATCTAAAGTTAGACTTATTAAATTTAATGTTGCTTTTAAAGACATCACAAATGAACTACACACCTGGATTGATACAAATTTTTGGGATCTCTTTGAAGAAAAAAAGTATTCATTAATTTTTACCTCAACCGCAGGATCGCCTGAATATCCTTTTGTAAATATAAAGAATACGCCAATGATTAATGTTGTGACTGTAAACGCAGGAGTAAACAATCAAGAGAATATATATAAAACAATACTTATTTCCAATGACTCAGCTTCTAAATGGTTAGACCAAGGAGGAGATAAAGACAGATATGAAATAATTCCTGTATTCAGAAAAGAATTAGAAAGAAGTAGGAGTGATTTTAGAAAAGAACTAAGATTAGAAAATAAATTCATCTATGGCTTCCATCAAAGAGCTGATGATTCAATCTTTTCTCCGGTCCAATTAAAAGCATATAAAAAAGTAGAAAATAAAGAAAACTTTTTCTTTGTTCTCGGAGGGTCAAAATTATATTCTGCCCAATCAAATGATTTAGGAATTAATAATTTTAAACAACTAGATAGCTCAGCAGATCCAAAAATAATTGATAAATTTTTGAATACATTAAATGTATTCACACATGGGAGAAAATATGGTGAAACAATGGGTTTAGTTATTACAGAAGCAATGAATTATGGGCTTCCAATTATTAGCCATAGAGCAGAAGCAAATGCACAAGAAGAAGTTATTGGTAACGCAGGAAAAGTTTTTAACAAGAGAAATATTTTTTCATATTCAAAAGAGATGAAAAAGTTAAGTATTGATGAAGAATATTATTATGAAAAATCTACAGCTGCAAAATCTTTATACAATGAAAAATTTTCATCAAAAGTAATTTTAGATAAATATGAAGACTTAGTTAAAAAAGTTCTCTCCGGTATATCAAAATGAAAGAAAAAAATTTATGAATTTTTTGTACTGTATTGATAGTAACTATAATCTTCAATGTTATATTTCTATATGCTCCTTACTCAAGCATTCAGATGAAGATCTAATTATTCATATTATCCATAAAGATCAAGAATCATTTAATCCATTTTATTCAAAACTAAAAGACTCTTATAAAAATATAGAAATAAACTTGTATGAATTTAATAATAAAAATTTTAATTTTCCTCAATTTGATCAAGCTTTAGATAAACATTTGACCGAAACTACATACTACCGACTATATATTTCCGAGTATTTAGATACTTCTATTGAAAATATACTTTATCTAGATGCAGATGTCTATGCTGTTAATCCATTTAAAGAAAATATTACCAATACTTTTAAAGAGTTAAACAATTCAAACTTAGTTATTGGAGCATATGATGTTATAAACTACAACAAGAATACGAACTATAAACCTTATTTTAATGTTGGTGTTTTATTTATCGATTTCAAAAAATGGACAAACCAAAAAATTACTGAGAAACTTTTATTAGAATTCAATAAAAATCCAAATTTAAAATATCATGATCAAGATTTAATGAATAATTATTTTAATAATAATTTTTTAAACATTGATGATTACTTGAACTTACATATTAATTTAGATGATGAAACTATAAAAACATATAAAGAAAAATTAAGTAAAAAAGCTATATTTGTTCATTACGTTGGATCACAAAAGCCTTGGCAACCTTCAGGTATGTTAAGCTTAAATTCTTATTTCTATCATGATTTAATAAAAGAATTTAATGATGGAAATTTAAACCTAGGACAAAAAAATATTTTTAAGGTTGCAAAGTTTCTTTTGCTGAACTTTAATAAAATTATATTTAACAGAGAATCAATATATTATATTAAGAACCTTTTTCTTCAATTGAAAAGTAACAATTTGTAGATTATTTTATCATGAAAATATTTACTAGACTGGAGGTGTATTATGCAATCTTTGTCAATCTTAACTTCTGCTTACAATGCTGATAAGTATATAAAAACGTTTATAAAAAACCTTTCACAGCAAAAATATCAAGATTTTGAGTTATGTTTAGAACATATTTGCCCCACAGTTCAAGAAATTAAAAAAATTAAAAAATCTAAATTAGATGAAAATAAATTAAGCTATGTTGAACAAAATAAAAAAATTTCTCTACCTGCAGCTTGGAATAACATGATTGATAGGTCCAAAGGCAAATATTTATGTATCTGGAATATTGATGATTTAAGAACTCCAAATTCTCTTGGCCTAATGGTTAAAGAATTAGAGGATGATAAAAATATAGGATTTGTTTATGGAAATTATTATATTGTTGATAAATATAAAAAGAAAAAAGGAGCCTACATTAACGAAGAAGGTAGAGAAGAAGAACTTAAAACAGGAATGATTTTAGGCCCTTTCTTTATGTTTAGAAGAAGTGTCTTGGAGTCTATTGGTAAATTTGATGAACAACTAATATCTGGTGCAGATTATGATTTTGCTATGCGATTAGCTAGAAAGTTTAATGGTAAGCATCTGAATTCAAACTTAGGTTATTATTTAAATACTGGAGACGGTCTAAGTACAAAAGAAAATAGTAGACAAGAAATTGAAAGAACGGCCATAGAAATAAGGTATGGGATCAAAGTTCTAAACAAAGATCTTGTTGATGAAGCTACCACCACCTATGATGTAGAAAATATTATCACAGATGGCAAAAAATTAAATATAAAAAGTTACTCATTTAAGGAATGAATATTAATAGGATTTAATATACGAGGTAAAATAAAAATGAAAAAGTATAAAAAATTATTCAATGAAGTAATCTATATTTCTAAAGTTACAAAAGTAACAAAGAAAAAAATTCGTTTACTTTTTTCAGTTTTACTTTCTAACATTACAGTTTTCTTTGATATTTTAATAATTTTAGTTTTTGCTTATTTACTAGGAGGCGAAGGGAATGAAGAATCCTCTTATTTTATTTTCATAGAATTTATTGTAAATAATATCTATCTTCTTCCTTTTATAGTTGTATTTAGGACAATTGTTGTACTTGTTGAAAAAGTAAACATTCACGATCTTCAGTTACATGTTGAAAGAAATCTGAAAGCTTATGTATTGACTGAAGTGTATAAAAAAGGTAATTATTCTATTGCAGATGCAACTTTTTATACCAACGCATTAAGTGGTCATCTTTCTTACTTCTATGGCGCTTTAGCTGGAATGCTCAATAATATTATTCAAATTATCGTATATTCATCTTTCCTTCTTTATACAGATTTTCAAACAATATCAGCTTTTGCAGCAGGAGGGTTGATATTAATTTTCCCTACAAGGTTCCTTCTTCTAAAATCAAGAAAACATATGCATGAATCATGGGTGTTTAACCAAGAAGTTGGAAGAGATATACAAAGAGTAATTCAAAATTTATTTTTAATAAAGATACTTAAAACAAGTGAATATGAATTAGATTTATACAAAAAATCTTTAGTTGGTCTTCAGCAGTCTCAATTTAAGAATCTTGCTTACGGTACAATAAACTCTTTATTGCCAAACTTTTTGACAGTATTTACCATCTCAACACTCGTAGCATTTTTTAATTTTGCTTCAGTAATCACTCTTGAGTTTCTAGGAATTACTTTACGTCTTGTTCAAACAATTGGTAATACCAATAATACATTAAATATGCTGGTGAATTCATCTGTACATATTGAAAAATTTATGGAGTTCGAAGCAGACAAACTTCAGGTTGATCCAAGTTATTACAATATAAATGAAAAAAACCAAACAGCCGTTTCTTTAAATAAAATAAATTTTAAATATTTTAATTCTGATGAATTTATATTTGAGAACTTAGATTTAGAATTTCAAAAAGGAAAACACACTGTAGTAACAGGAGCAAATGGATCAGGAAAAAGCACTCTATTAGGGATAATATCTCAAATATATTACCCCGAAAAAGGGACCATAGATATATTTACTAAAAAAATAGGGTATGTTGGCGTTACACCATTAATAATTGATGGTTCACTAAAAGAAAATTTATTGTATGGGAATCAAGATAAGTCTGTATCTGATGAAACATTACTAGACACATTAGAAAGTTTTAACTTATTTGAGAACCAAGAGTATGATCTGGATTTTGAAGTCAGCAATAGAACTTTGTCTTCTGGACAAATGCAAAAAATTTCATTCATGAGAGCTCTGCTTGCAAACTCCGAGCTATTACTACTAGATGAATCTACTTCAAATTTAGATGCTAAAACTAGAAATATGATTTTTAATATTCTTAAGAGTAAGAACATAACAATTATAAATTCAACTCATAACCATCAAGAGTTTGAATATGATCACCATGTAAATATAGAATTTGAGGATGAAGATAGGTTATTTGTAAACTTAGCTTAGTATTTGCGTATAAGTAGCAAATTCTTTATTTGATATTATTTCTAGAGAGTTATTTTCAACAACATATTCAAAAGCTTTTTTTCTGATGTCTGTTAAATCTTTCCTCTCCAATTCATCAATTAAATTGTTGATATTATCTAAGTCCGGTTGATAAATAAAACCGTTAACACCATCTTTTATGATCTCTGTGATGTTTTCGTCTTTAGGAGCTATTACTACACACCCTAAACTCATTGCTTCAAGTAAAGATTTAGGATTGCCCTCATAGAGTGAAGTGAGAACATAATATTTATGCTTAGAAATCAGATTTAAGACTTCGTTGTTGTTTATTTTCCCTAAAAAATTAACTTTACAATTCAGTTTTTCAGACAATCTTACAAGTTTGTTACGTAGCGATCCATCACCAATTAAAGTTATTTCTTTATTTGTATTTTGAAATGACTTGATTAGATATTCAAAATTTTTCTGTTTCTCGAGTCTTCCTATAGCAATTATCCCAGATCTTTTTGTTTGATAATCAAATTTATTAACATCTACCCAATTAGGAACCAATTGAATTTTATTTTTGAAAAAAAATTTTTTGTTCATCAAATATCTTTTATCAGTGTTACTTGATACGAAATAATAATTACAAAAGATTAGTCCAAACTGAGTTAACAAATAATAAAGAGAAATTTTAATTCTTGATTTATTTTCTTTTACCTTGAAGCTCAATAGGTCATAACCTGTTCTTACTATCAAAGAGCTTCGAGTTGTGATTTTGAATATTATTGCAACCCAGCTTCCCCAGAGTTGATTTGTTTTAACTATGACATTCTCATCTTTTATTAAGTTTCTTAATTTAAAACCTATTAATAATGAATTCAAAATTTGAATAAGATTGTTATTAAATTTTTTATAATACATAAATAATGGAATAATTTGAATTTCAGGTATTTCATTTTCATATTGAAGGTCTTCTTCATCACCGTAAGTAATAAAAGTTATTTTTAAATTTTTATTATTTGCTAAATTTCTATATATTTTTACTTCTCTATCAAATAAACCTGAATTTTTCCAGTCTCTCAGTGATACACCATATGAAAAAAATAAAATTACTCTCATTAGAATAATAATAACTATCACATTGTTTATAAAGAACAAGATATTTTTAATACAGAACAAAAAAAATATAAAGGTTAGATGCCTAAGTAATAAGCTAATTATTCAAAAAAATAAGAATGTATTTACATCTTTATTGTTTCTTATATTAATTTCTTAAAAAAAGGGTTATAATTTCCTAACATGAGTAAAAAAGTACTTGTAACAGGCGGAGCAGGATTCATAGGCCATTTAGCAATAAAAGAAATACTTTCTTCAACAGATTGGGAAGTTATAACTTTTGATAGATTAAGTTACGCAGGAGACCTCAATAGAATTAATTATGTACTTGAAGAAGTAGGTAATTCCTCAGATAGAAGATTAAAATTTATTTTTCATGATTTTAAAGCACCTATTCACAAAGGCTTAATGGAAAAGATAAAGGATGTGAATTATATTGTTCACATTGGAGCTTCATCACACGTTACAAACTCTGTGGCTGATCCTGGTACTTTTATACAAGACAATATAATTGGAACATATAATCTTCTTGAAGCTGGAAGGATGCTAGATAATCTTGAATTATTTTACTATTTTAGTACAGACGAAGTTTTTGGACCGTCTTCAAAAGATGAAAACTTTAAAGAATGGGATAGATACAATTCAAAGAATCCTTATTCTGCAACAAAAGCTGCAGGAGAAGAACTTACAATTGCATATGCAAACACCTATTCCTTGCCTTCCATAATTTCGCATTGTTCAAATGTCTATGGAGAAAGGCAACATGTAGAGAAATTTATACCAAATACAATTAAGAAAATTTTAGCAAACGAAGACATTATTGTTCATACAGATTCAAACAATGTTCCTGGAAGCAGGTATTACTTATATAATGAAGATTTAGCAAAGTCAATACTCTTTTTAATTGAAAATCATAAAAAAGCTGAAGAAAGAAATTTTGAAATAGTAAATACTGGGCCACCAAAGGTTAACATCTCTGGTAGTAGTTTGATAAGTAATTTAGAAGTTGTCGAATTAATTGGTAAATATTTGAATAAAGATTATAACTATAAGCTTGTTCAGAATGACCCCACAAGGCCAGGACATGATATTAAGTATGGTTTAGATATAGAATTGCTGACTAGTCTCGGTGGAGTTTATGATCGAGACTTCGAAGAAGGCTTGAAAAATATAGTTGATTTTCATACCAGCAATGAAGAGTGGTTTTTATAAAAATAAAAAAAGCTTATTCGTAATTGATTGGCAACCAATTTAAATTTTTATCTGGGGTGTGTTCAATACTTTTAAACCATGGATGAGGAAAAAGTGTTAGAGAATTTTTTGAATCAGCTAAATAAGCAGCAAAAAAAGAAAGGCTGCTATTTGAGATAATATAATATTTATAATTTTGCATTCTAGAGAGAAGACTTAAAGGTTTTTCATCTAAATTATTAAATATATTTTTTGCATTTTTGTAAAGATCTAAATTTTTATCAATGTTTTGTTCATCAGTAAAAATATCATAAGTAATAGATTCATCAACATTATTTAACTTGCTTAAAGCTTTTATAAAATATTCATCAGGTAAGTCCTCATTCCAAGCAATATAGTCACCTTTTCTTATGTGTATTAATGTATTGCTTTCCGGTTGCTTGTTTTTTGTTTTCTTTTTATAAATAGAATTTTTGCTTAATCCATTTAGTAAAAATTCTTTTGAATTATATATATATTTTGAGTCCTGCCAATATCCTTTAAATCTATTGTATGAATAAGTTTTATTTTCTTTAAAACTATTGCCCTCATGTAATTTGTAAATAAAATTAAATCTGGAATTGTAGATTCTTTTTATCAATTTTAAATTACTTATAATCTCTAATCTTCGAAATCTATTTAATATTTTTTTATTTGCAATATTTAAATTAAAATCTTTAATGTTTATTTCCAGATTTCTCTTCGTAGTGCCATCTTTAAAATTATTTTTATAAAACCAATCTGTACTAATAAATACTTCAAAACCATTATCTTCTAGATACTTTGCAAAACTTATTTGGTGAAGCTGGTTTCCCAAGCCTCCCATCATATCGACTAAAGCTAAATTTTTATTTTTCATATTAATTACTTACCAAACCATTTTATATCTTAATTTATCTTTGAAGTAGACCATTATTTCAATTTAGTTTTACGAAATTTAAAAGGTAATTAAATTAGTTGTCTTCAATGGTTAAGATTAAATATGTTGCAAAGATTAATATGAAAAAACTCTTAGTTATACATAATAAATATCAAAATATTGGCGGAGAAGATATAGCCGTGCAAAATGAAATAGAATTTCTCGAAAACAATTATCAGGTAGAGGTTTTGTATTATCAAAATAAAATTTCTAATTATTTAAATGATCTCATAACTTTTTTAACAACTAAAAACAAAAATAGTCTGAGTTTACTAAAAAATAAAATAGACTCATTTAACCCAGATATAGTTTACATACACAACACTTGGTTCAAAGCTTCTTTGGGCGTTTTTGATTTATTAGAAAAAGAAAAAATAGATACAGTTGTTAAATTACATAACTTTCGTTATTTCTGTACTAGGTCTTTTTTAAATTCTAAACATTTAAGAGGGGATAGTTTATGTCAAGGTTGTGGCTATAAAAAGACAAGATTTGGCTTTCTTAACAAATATTTCAAAGAATCAATTATTAAATCTTTTTTTATACTTATATATGGAAAAAGATATTTCAGTATTTTAAGAAAACCTAATTTAAAAGTCTTAGTCCTTACTGATTTTCATAAAAAATTTATAGAAAATCTAGATGAGTTTAAATCTAAAATTTATGTTCATCCAAACCCCATTAGTGTAAAACATAATGAAGATGGAATAAATAACGAAAAATATATTCTTTATGCTGGCAGGGTTTCAGAAGAGAAGGGTGTAGAAGAATTAATTAATGCATTTCTTAACTCAGAACTAAACAATATAAAACTAAAAATTGTTGGAGATGGTCCAACTCTTAATTATCTAAAAAATAAATATAGTGACAACTTAGCTATTGAGTTTCAAGGCTTGAAATCTAACGAAGACGTTATTAAATTAATTCAAAATTCTCTAGCAGTTGTAACTGCCACTAAACTTTATGAAGGTCAGCCTACATTGCTTTGTGAAGCTTCCTACTTAGGTGTTCCTTCAATTTACCCTCAAACAGGTGGAATTAATGAATTTTTTCCCAAAAATTATGAGTTAGCTTTTAAACAATTTGATTACTCTGACTTAAAAAATAAATTAAAAGCAATAGAGAACAAAGAAAATATAAAGAAAATAGGTGAAAAAAATAAAGAATTTATCTTTACATATTTAAGTGAAAGTAAAGTGCTTGATAGATTTAATATGATATTAGATGAATAAAAACCAAGCATTAGTTTCTGTAATTATGAGTACTTATAATTCTGAAAAAACAATAAAAGGTTCAATCGAAAGCATTTTAAACCAAACGTATCAAAATTTAGAATTTTTAATTGTCGATGATTTTTCAGAGGACAATACGGTTAACGAGATTGATCGCTATATTAATAAAAATAAAAATATAAAGCTTTTTAAGAACAAAGAAAACATAGGTTTAACCAAGTCTCTCAACTTTCTACTGGGTAAATCAAATGGTAAATATATTGCAAGACAAGATGATGATGATATAAGTGATTTGAAAAGAATAGAAAAACAAGTTGAATTAATTGAGCGCTACGATTTAGATTTTTCTTCGTCAAGAGCAAAAATAATGAATACAAATAAAAAAATTCCAGGAGTTTCTTACTATTTACCATTTAACATAATAATAAAATATAAAAATCCATTTATACATGGAGCACTACTTATCAAGAAAGAAGTACTAGATGAAATTGGAGGTTATGATAATGATTTCTATTACTCACAAGATTACAAGTTAATGACCAAATTATTAAATGAAGGATATCAATATAAATTTACAGATGAAGTTTTATACACACTAAATATGAGTGACAATATCTCGAATAATAAAAAAGCAGAGCAACAGTATTATGCAAATTGTGTAAGAAGAAATACAAAGCCTAATTTAATCATATGAAAGTCTTTATAAATAATGCCAAAGAAGACTGGATTGTAGATAGATTTATTTATGAATGGAATAGGTATAACTTTAAACAAAAAAAACAACCATTCATAGGAAAACATATTATTTGGTTGATTGCTCCATGGACATGGAAAAAAGTGCCAGTTAGATCTTTAAAAAAAAATAAAGTACTTTGTACAATTCACCACATAGATGAAGAGAAATTTGATAATCATCAACTCGAAGAGTTTACTTATAGAGATAAGTATGTTGACCACTATCATGTTATATCAGATAAAACACTTCAACAAGTAAGGAAGCTTACATCAAAACCTATAACAACAATTCCTTTTTGGGTTAATCAAAATTTATGGTTTCAAATAAAAGATAAAGACACCTTATATAAGAAATATAATTTAAATAAGAGCAATTATTTTGTAGGTTCATTCCAGCGCGACACAGAAGGCCACGATTTGATATCTCCTAAATTATCAAAAGGCCCAGATAGGCTTATTGAAATATTTAAACATTTAAATGAAAAAGAAAAGAATCTGAATGTAGTGTTAGCCGGCAAGAGAAGAAACTATATTATTGAACAACTTAATAAAGCAAAAATACCTTATCATTATTTTGAAATGGCTTCATTTAGTGAAATAAACGAATTGTATAATTTATTAAATTTATACATTGTTTCATCAAGAGTTGAAGGAGGGCCAGCTGCGATTATGGAATGTGGCCTAAACAAAACACCCCTTATCTCTACTGATGTTGGTATTGCAAGCGAAGTATTAGATAGAATGTCTATTTTTGACATGAACAACTTTCACAAAGCAAAGCCAAATCCAGATTATGCTTATAAAAGTGTTCAAAAATATAAAATTCCCCATGGGTTTCAGAAGTTTAATAATTTATTAGAGGATATTAATGAAAATTAGTATTGGGACAAATATCAAAGAAGGCCCTTGGGGAGGTGGGAATTTATTTGCGATAAATTTAGGAGAATATTTATTATCAAAAGGGTTTAACGTTGTAAACAATTTAGATGAAGAAGATATAGATATAATATTAATTACAGAACCGCGTAAAACTTCTGAATCATCCGCCTTTACACATATAGATGTTAAAAATTATTTAAACTACATAAACCCATCAACACTTGTAGTTCATAGGATTAATGAATGTGATGAAAGAAAGAATACAAATTTTGTTAATAAATATTTAATTGAAGCGAACAAGGTAGCAGACTATACAGTTTTTGTTAGCGAATGGCTAAAAGAGCTATATATTAATCAAGGAATCAATAAAAAAAATAACCATGTAATCCTTGCAGGAGCAAATAATAGTATTTTTAATCCAAGCAACAGATCAATATGGGAAAAGGATACAAAATTAAAAATCGTAACCCATCACTGGGGAGCTAATTGGAATAAAGGTTTTGAAGTTTACGAAAAAATAGATTCTTTATTAGCAAATGATGAGTGGAAAGATAAAATTACATTTACTTATATTGGAAATTTACCAAAAAAATTTAAGTTTAAAAACACAATTCACTTAAGTCCACTGTCAGGTCAAGAACTAGCTAAAGAAATTAAGAAAAATCATCTTTATATTACAGGCTCATTAAATGAGCCTTCTGGAAATCACCATATAGAAGGATCTCAATGTGGACTTCCTACAATGTATATAGATAGTGGGGGTGTAAAAGAATACTGTAATAATTTTGGTATTGAGTACACAATTAACAATATAGAAAAGAACCTTTTTGATGTAATAGAAAATTATGATTATTATTCAGAAAGAATTTCTAATTATCCTTTTAATTCAGATCTAATGTCAGAAGGCTATTTATTATTGTTTAAGGAAATGCTAAATAATCAGGAATCAATCCTTTTGTCTAGGAATGTTGAAAAAGGGACATACTTAGGAGAAAGAATCTTTAAAATTAAGAGAAGTTTTAATTAGCCTTCTTTTTCGTTTAAAACTATTTTTTTAAGTGAAGAATATAAAAACTTAGAATTATATTTTTCTTCAACTATTTTTTTACTTTTTTTTGACACCCTGTTTAGTTCATTATTATCTGCTAAAACTAACTTTATATTTTTTACCCAAGTGTTTAATGTATTTTTTTTAATAAAATAGATATTTTCATTATTAGAGAAAATTTCTTTATCCCAGAATCCAACAGTATCTGTAATCATTACAGGAACATTCATTGACATTGATTGAAGAGCGACGCTTTGTCCAGAAGGCTGATATGAATTTTTTATCGGGATTATAGATAATTTTGCTTCAGAGTAAATATCTTTAAGTTCATAGTCAGTTAAAACTTGTTTATTCCAGCTACCTTCATAAAGTGAAATATTTTTACTTTTTATTTCATCTTTCTTAATTTCAGAAGTTACGAAAGTAAATTCATACTCTGGTAGTTCTCTGGCAATTTCATTTACTAGGCTGTACTCTCTTCTCCCATCATTGCCAATAAAGATAATTTTTTTTCTAGGGATATTGGGCTCATTTGGCTTCCAAAAATCTGTATCAATACAAAAAGGAACAAAATAAAATTTATTTCGAAATTTTTTGTATGATACTTTTGCTTGTTTCCATTCACTTTTACTCAAAAAAATAAATCTATCTACAGTTAGAAAAAATAAATTTAAGAAAGTTCTTTGTATAGCATGTGATAGTATATTATTCGTTTCCTTAGCCAAGAGACCCATAACTATAACTGAAGACTTATTTACTCTAAAAAGTTTATAAATGATTAAGAATGGAAGTAAAGATAAACCCATTCTGTCATTTGTTATAATTATATTTTTTGTATTTAGAAGCTTTTTAAAATTTTTGAAAGTACAAATATTCTCTATAAAGAAAGACAATTTTGAAATTTTTCTTAGAACTTTAGAAATAAATAGTAATACTCTATTAATAATTTTTTTATCTACATTATTTTCAAATTCAATATATTCAACATCATTAAATTCATTTTTAAAGTGAAAATACCCATAAAAGAATTCATCAGCATAATTTTTGTTTGACGATATTAGATTTGATCTTCCAAATCCAAATACATAAGTAATCAAAGATTTTTTTGGCTTCACTATTGTCATATTAATTCCTTTACTTGATTACTTTCTATAATTTATTAAACTTTCAAGTAGATTTGGATGATAGACAACAAAAGAAAAAAACTTTTTATCGAGCTATTTAACTCTATATTATTTGCTGTAATCATTTTAATGATTATCTTTACGAGGTCTTTTGTAGGGTTAAAAATTTTCAATTTTAGATTAGGTGAGTTAATTGTCGCTTTTGGCTTAGTTTTAGTTATTTTTTATTTATTCTTTAACACATTTGCAAATAAAGAATATTTTGCTTTCTTTCCCAACAAATATTTTCTTTTATTAATAGGCCTATTTGTAATTACAGTTTTGTTTACGAGAGGTTCTTTTATTGAACAATATACATATAAATCTTCTTCTTTTCTTTGGATGGTTGGATACACTTTTCTAGGATATTTTTTCTTTCGTAATTTAAAATTTAACAAGTTTCATTTTTACTCTTTGGGCCTTACCCCCTTAGTCATATATGTATTTAATTCAGGCAACTACCCAAACTTTATAATGAATTTCTTTCAAAGCTATGGTGATAAATTTCAATTTATCAAAGGGTCCGATGTATTGATGGGTTTTATCTTCTGTACATTTATATTAAAAGACCAATTTAAAAACGAATATCATTTTTTATATTATATAAATCTTGTCGGCGCTTTACTGCTTCCTTTGTTCCTAACTCTTAGTAGAGCTTCTTTTTTCTCTTCTTTTTTACTTATACTCTCAGTAAATTTATCACAATACAAGGTTATAAAAAGTAAAGGGAAAAAGTATTTCGGATTATTACTAATTACAATAATATTTTTTACTCTTTCAACAATTAGGGTTGCCGGGTTACCAGATCTGAACCAAAGGAGTTCAGAACCTATTGTTGTAATCCAGGACTCTGTTGTTGAGGTAGTTGAGAGAAAACAAGTTAATAAATATTTTGGCTTATATATATGTGAAGGAAGACTATGTTCAGAGGACAACACTCTTGATTGGCGTTTAGATATTTGGTTCGACTTAATGAATGATCAAACTAAAAAAGGGAAACTTGTACTTGGATTTGGATTTAATGAAATATTTGAAATAATGAAAGACCCTAATAAACCAGGAAGACTGGGTAGGGATGGTCTAAACGAAAATGTACACAATCACCTATTTACTCTATTTGGCAGGATGGGAATAATTGGCTTGCTAGTATATGTTTTATTTCAATATAACCTAATTTCTAGTTTGAAAGAAAATGTATTTATATACTTAATACCATTATTTTTAGTTTCTTCTTTTGATACAACTATGGAGAGCATACAGTTTCCCTTCCTATATTATTTTTTGATAAGTTATTACGAATCGAGAAAAACTTAATTATTTGTTTTTAAGATACCAATCGTATGTTTTTTCTAGTCCATTTTCTAAATCTATAGAATATTTCCATCCTATCTTATTTATAAGAGATGAATCTAGTAGTTTCCTTGGGTTCCCATCGGGCATATTTAAATCAGTTTTAATACTGCCCTCAAAACCAATAATATTTTTAATTAAATTTGCTAATTCTAAAATTGATATTTCTTCACCGGTTCCAACATTAATGAGATCTTCTTTTGTTTCCAATCCTAATAGAAACTCTATACAATTTGACAAGTCATCGACATACATAAATTCCCTCAAAGGTTTTCCACTTCCCCAGATTTTAAATTCGGGGTTGTTATTTATTTTTGATTCATGCATTCTGTAAATTAACCCTGGAATTACATGACTATTCATCTCACTAAAATTATCATTTGGTCCATAAAGATTTGTAGGCATTAAATTTAGAACCCTATTTCCAAATTGATTAGAAATTTCTCTACCCAATTCAATTGAAGTTATTTTTGCTATTGCATATGGTGAATTTGTTGGTTCAAGTTTTCCATTCATGAACGAAGACTCACTAATTGGGTCAGGTGCATTTAGAGGATAAATACAACTACTTCCTAAATTGATTATGTTTATGTTTTTAAAATCTTTTAATACTTCGTATAAATTTAAATTTATCTTTAAATTATCAATAAGAAAGTCAGCTCTATAAGTATTGTTTGCATGAATTCCACCCACTTTAGCAGCGCAGTTTACAATATAGTCTGGCTTATTTTCTTCAATTACTTTTCTTATAGAATTAAGTTCTTCAAGATCAGTGTCTTCTCTAGTTGAAGGGAATAAAAAATCTACTTTGTCAGACAGTTGTAAAACATTTGTTAAAGATTTTCCAACAAGACCGTTTGAACCAAAAATTATAACTCTCATTTTTTTATTTAGTTAATTAAAAATACACCAGATTGCTTACTATTAAGATTGTATTTGTTTGTAAAAATTATTAACGATAAATTATAAATTTTTACTTTTTTACAATCAATTCTGATTTAAGTAGCTTTAAATTTAATTTACTTATTAAAGTAATAAAAGTATATGGAAAATAGCTGGTTAAAAGATTTAAAAACTAACTTGCCTAGGTTTATTAAATCAGTAAATAAAGATGAGTTTAGTTTTAATCCTGTAAGTAAAGGGCTTACAAGAGATGGCTCAAAGTTAAATTTGGGAATGAGCTGTTATGGATTAAAAATTTACTATATAACTGGATTATGGGATGAATTAAGTAAAGATGAAAAATTAAGATGGGGAAACTATTTAAATTCTTTCCAAATGTCTATAAAACCTTTTCCTGATAATTCATTTATTG
>MDSV01156185.1_pt1 | contig 27172 bp, 28 predicted proteins | sample 810851 | NCBI WGS metagenome assembly MDSV01 (sample SAMN05326640, study PRJNA326480) | marine metagenome | isolation source: seawater | place: Atlantic Ocean: North East | collected 2012 | reverse complement strand
GTGTTTTATTAGATGAAAATGATCCTATGTTTAACAAATATAGAGATAATATTAGAGAAGCACAAGAAAAAAAACAACAGGAACATGCCGCTAAAAATAATATTGTTATAGAGGAAAACCCATCACAAGAAAACCCTGTTATGAATCAACCCGAGACTAAAAATGAAAATATAGTGGAAGGGTCTAAGCCCAAAAGGTCTTATAAAAAAAAAGAGGAAAAAGATAATAAAAATGGAGAATCACCTACTAAAGGAAAAAGAGGTAGACCTAAAAAGAAAGAAACAGATATTATGGAAGCATTTTCAAAGAGCAAAGAAACAAGGTAGATGAACCAAGTATTTATCTTATGTATATATAAGATAAATGCCACAATATTCCGATATTCCCATAACCCCGGTTTACGGGCCATTGTCACACCAATATCCTACTATTCAACCAAAACAAAATTTAGCCGTTCAAAATGGACGTCCCACACCTCCTTTTTTTTATCCCTCCCAAGAACCAATTTATAGTGATCAAAATACAACTGCTCGTCAACAATATTTACGAACAGCCAAATCTTCTCTTGGAACAGCAATTGACAGAGCAAGAGAGTTAAGTCGTGTGAGTCGTAACAACAACTTTAATTATTCTACAGGTGTGGCTAAGCAAACATCAGGGCACATGAATTATATTGCTCCAATGGACTCTTCACTTCGCATTCAGAAATTAAAGGCAAACGCTGTTGGAAAATCGAGTTTTAAGGTTGGATTACCTACTACTTCTGATATTACTACAAAAAATTATGAACCAAGTAATTTAAGAACACATTTAAGACGTGTTAGGTCAGGAGGATGTGTAGCTCCTGCTAAAAAGGGTTCTATTTACAACCAAAGTTTAAATAACGGTAGAGCCTGTGCCACAGGTTCGTTAATCAGAAATCAAAGCTACTTTGTAACTGTTCCCTCAGTTGTTCCTACTTTAATAAAATACGCTGTAACAGTGTTGCGAGGTATAAATGATTGGGGAGAAGGCAATAAATTTTATCTTAATGATATTGTATCTCCACAAATACAATTTTTGCCTGGATATATTTATAGATTTAGTCAATCTGATTCAACTAATAAAACTCATCCTCTACGTTTTTCAACTACACCAAACGGCACCCATGCTGGGGGTATTGAATACACAGAAGGAGTCGTAAAATATGGAATTCCAGGAACGCCTGATTCATATGTTGAAATTAATGTGACAGATAAAACTACTCTTCCAATCTACTATTATTGTGCTAATCATTCAGGAATGGGAGATAGTAGATCAGATTTTATGTAATTTTTCTTTCTTGCGTTATTATATATTATGGGTAAAACAAGAAACTACAAAAAGAAAGCGCTCAAGGGAAAACGCACCCGCAAGGGAGGGTATGTTTTTTATCCAGGACCTGGGGATGATGAAAGCTTTTTTGGAAAATATTTAGGATTTGGAAAGAAAACTCCTTCAGAAACAGTTACTACCATCAAAGAGGAATCTGAAATAAGCACCCCATCTGACCTTCCTCCACCTCCTCCTCCTGTAGAAGTTAAAGGAATAGATACACCAGAGCATACCGAGGTTCCTGAGAAAATGGAAACTATTGAGGAAGTGGACGAGGAAGAAAAACAAGAGGGAGGTAAAAAGCGAAGACGTCGTAAAAGACGTGCTGGGGATTATGATGCTGCTGATTTTGAGAAACTTTATGGTTCTACAAGCACACCCAAATCAGGACACAAAAAAAGAGGGTCTAAAGAAGGTCAAAAAGCTCTCTCCCCATATATGGGAGGTAACGACCCAACCATTACTGGTGGAGATTTATCAAAGGAAGATTTTATGAAATCGTATGGCATGAAAGGCCCTACCTCTTCTCTCTCTTCTGCTCCTAAAAAACGTGGTTCAAAAGAAGCCCAGAAATATATTCAAGCTTTCGGTGGAAAACGTCGAACTCGTCGTAGAAAAGGTTCGAAGAAAAAGCATCATAAAAAATCGAAGAAAACAAAGAAATCTAAAAAGAGAAGTAAAAAGTCTAAAAAAGGCAGAAAGTAAGAATTAATACGTAAAAAGAATATAATTATTCTAAAAGCTAATATTGAGTGATAATTGAATAAATTATGACTCAATAAAAACGACGGTAGTTTAGTGGTAAAACGTCTGCCTTCCAAGCAGATGTCCGGGATTCGATTTCCCGTCGTCGTAGGTAAATTAAATAGCTATCAGTTATATAATTTACTCTAAATAAGTTGAAGTTCTTTGTGTATTTTTTTGTATAGCGAAGAGTTAGTATCATCGGTTATTTTTTTGAAATAAAACCATTTGGGGTCATCTTTAATTGCTAAGTTTATAAATTCAGGAGTAACATGTTTAAACCAGTCTATATTTACACCTTGAGGAAAACAACAATAAGGACGATTATTATAGACAGCACAATAATTAAAATCAAAATGACGGGATAAAGAAGGAATAGCATATTCATCGTGAGGCATTCTTTCTTCGAGGGGTCTTTTTTGAAGGGCATGAATATAACCAGTTGAATTACAAAATGTATTTATTTTATCCATCATAGCCCTTGAACACATCCAAGTATTTATTAATTCGAACGCTATAAAAATTCCATTTTTTTTAAATATTGGCTCTATAATATCGTCTTTAATACTTGATTTAAGTTTAGGATTTATATCATTCATTTCTTTGAACCAATTTGGAACTCCCATAGTTTTTTTTTTACAAGCCTCCGAAAACGAAAATATTTGCTTTTTGGCAATATTATTATGTTTTGGCTTAGAAGGACGTGCTGATGTCCAGTGAGTATAAGTTTTTTCAAATTCACAATTAACCTCGACCCGTGTTTCGTTTACTGAATACCCATATTTTAGGGAAGGTTTACAAAGTTCATTCATACATTTTATTTCTAATTTTTCATCATTTATAGTTTCTAATGAATTTTCAATATTATCGCATTCATTATCTTCAAATTCCGAATCTGAAGATTCAACAACAAATTCAATAGGGTCATCAGGCCATTCTGGAAAATGGGGTGTTTGTCTTACAAATCTCCCTGTTGCTGATATTATCATCATGTGATTAAATTTAATTCCCTTTTCAATCAAGAATTCATAATTTTTAAGCCGTCCCTGCATTAAGTTCCAAGAAAAAACTACTTTATCTGAATGATTTGGGTTAATTAAAATGTTAAGATTTAATATTTGGTCCTTACGTGAATATAAGTCGTTTGATAAGTGTGCTACAATAAGGTATTTATTGTTTTTATTAAATTTTGCTGTATTTCGAATGTGATCATTTACATATTCAATAGATTGATGGTAAAAAACATTGTAAATTACATCATATGGTTTAATTACAGATTGTATTTTGATTAATTCATACTCTTTTTCCAATTTTTCCTTTTTTAATTCTAAAATATTTGTTTCATTCATGTGAATTTGGTTTTGTATTGCGTTGATATTTTTCATTACAGTCACTACGTATTCAATTGATGCTTTATTGTTCATAAAGTCTAACATATCCATTTGTTTCTTTCTTCTTTTAAGTTTATACTTTTTAGCCTTATCGATTGAACTTGTTTCGCCTTTAGATTTTTCATTTTCTTTTATAGTTAAAGTAAAATTTTCAATGGAGTTTTTTTCCATTATCTAATTAATATTGTACAAATATATTTAATCATAGATTTTCAACTCAATTCAAGCGAAAAAATTAATTATTAATCAAATTTAAAAAATTGTGTCGTCTTTCACTATTTAAAACTTCCACCTTTTTTTTCCAAATTATAGATTGATTATTATCATGTTTGGTATCATTTCTATCGGTTTTTTCAAAATCAAATACAACGTATATATATTTCCTGTTTAAAAAATTTTTTTTTTGTTCATCTACAGAGTGATATGCCCATGGTAAATTTATCATAATAACTGCTGTATTTCTTTTTGGAGAATATGTTTTCGATAATGTTAATTCATTTGACGATGGAAAAACATCACAAACATCATTAACATTTTTTTCTTTCCATAAATGAAGATTGGCACTTTCATTGTCTTCACTAACATACAATAAAATGTTTATAAGATGTTCTCTCCTGTCCACGTGTATTTCCTTTGAATAACCAGGAATACTGACCGAATAATTCAAAGATGTAGATGTATTGAAACTTTTATAATCCTGATTCAAATGAGCTTTTAACTCATTGGAAAATTTTTCAAATATTACATTTTTTAATTCATTGTTTTCTTTACATATTTTATCAAAATCATTGAATTTGTCATATGTATCAAGTAAGGATTTATAATTACTTTTATCGGGATTATTATCAGCGATACTTTTTTTACTATGTTTCAAATCTTGAAAATAAACATTTTCATCAATATCGTGATAATTAGGTAAATTGGAAAAATCTTTTATATAAGATTCTGGAAGGAAGTCTGGAATTATAATGTGTGAAAATGGTTCTGTTTCAACGATTGCTGATTTAATTTTCTCTAATATAAAATCCTTGAGCATTTTATATTATGTGTTATTTTTTTTTAAGAATTACCATTTAGATTTATATTTTATACTTTTTAATTGTAAAAAATACTCTTTTAATGGCAATTTTTGGTATTCTTTTACATAGGAAGGATGAATATTCATGAATTGTTGTATCATTTTTTTGATATTATAAACATTTACTTTTTGATGGGATGTAAATTCGTAATTTTTAATCTTTTCTATAAACTCAAAGAATTTTTCCAGGTTAATTTTTTTATAGTCTCTTTTAAAATATAAAAATAAAATTGTTAGTTCAAATGGGCAATTTCCACCATTTTTTCCTATACCAGATATGGTAGTATCAATCATATCAATATTTGTATCTATTAGTAAACTAATATTATTAAATACAGTGCCATTATTATCATGATTATGAAAACCATTTTTAATAGGATAAATTTCTTTTAAATCAGTAAAAAATGCTTGAATTTCATTACCTATCAATCCCCCAATTGAGTCAGCAAAATACAAATATTCTATTGGCTTTCCTAATACAAATGATTTTATATTTTGTATTTTTTTAGAATCCAAATGAGAAGCATACATGACATTTAAAGTCATCTTGTATCCTTTTTTATGAAGACATTCTATGACCTTCTGTGTTTTATTTAAGACCTGATAAAAGCAACAAACGCGTATAATATCAATACCAGTTTCACATTGGTCAGGTATAGTTGTAAAATCGTAATTATATTTTTCATGATCACCAATATCAAACATGACTGCTATTTTGACTTTAGTATTTGTATCATTTTTTAATCTATTTATAATTCCAAAATCATTATTCAGACTTCTCCAAATTCCAGAACCTTCTTCCCGAAATTTATTATCAAGTATAAATCCAATTTCACAATATAAAACTCCTATTTCTCCCATATAATAAACAAAATCTTTTACAATGTCATAAGACCAATTCCAGTTATTCATATATCCTGAATCACGAATAGTGCAGTCAAATAAATTTGTGTAAGTAAAATCACTATGTTTAACATAATTATCAATTAAACTTGTAGTCATTAGTTTTCTATATAATAAACTTTCTGCGATTACAAAATTGACTGAATTTGACACAATTATTTCTTCTAATTCATTTGGAATTATGTATTTAATATTAGGAATATCATGTAAATTAGAATATTTTTTTAAAACATTAATATGACAAATAAACCCCAACTGTTGGAATGTCATGTAATCACTATGTCCAGACAAAATATTCAATTTTTTTTTTCCAAATATTACCATGTTAATACCTGGATTATTCATCCAAGTGGTTAATAATAATTCTATTGAGTCAGCTGATAAAAAGGGACTAATAGGAGTTGTATGAAAAATTACATTACTTTTAATATTTTTTATATGGTCCAAATACAAATCATGATAGCCAGTAGAGAGTGAACAAAGTTCTTTTTTTCTTTCTTTTACAATAATTTTTGGATGTTCTGAATATTTTTGTAGAATATTAGTATCGTTTGTAGATAAAACGATTTCATTGAAATTTATCTTTGATACTGTCTCAAGTTTTAATTGTAATAAGGTTGTTGTTTCAAATTTTCTTGTGTTTATATTTGTTTCAAAATTATTTATATGCGCACAAGGAATAACACAGCTAATTTTTTCCATAGTTCTATTTTTAATTTTAATAAAATGGTCACAAAACTCTCTAACACAACCTTCTCCTCCATTTTTATTAGCAACAAAATCTGCTATGTCTTTAACTTCAGACATAGCATCATTTGGACACCCTACAAATCCTACTTGGCTCATAACTTCAAGATCGTTTAAATCGTCGCCCATGTACGCTACTTCTTTTACTTCTATATTCATATCTTGACACCATTCCGTCAATATTTTCAATTTTTCATTTGAACCGAGAGAAATTTTGCCTACTTTAAGATGTTCTAAAATACCCTTTTGAGAATGATTATTGTTCCATCCAGAAATAACCCCAACAGGAATATTCATTTTATGTAAATTAAAAATTCCCATTCCATCTTTAGCATTATAGTCCTTTATAGCATTTTTATTATTATCAAATAAAATTTTTCCATTTGTAAATACACCATCGAAATCAAAAACTAACATTTTTATTTTTGAGAATGGCATTATATTTAAAATAGAGTTTATATTTTTTATAATTTTTAGTAAATTATTATAAAATAAAAAAGTAATTATGCGGGTTGGATTATGTATAAAAGGTAAATTTGTTACAGAAACAGAAAAGGATGACAAAGGAAATATAAAAAAGCCAGGAAAATTCATAAAATTAGCATATGATTTTTTGAAAAGAAATTTATTGTCACACAATGAGATAGATATTTTTGTTCATTGTTGGGACGAAGAATTTAAGGAAAATATAGATGAATATTATAATCCAGTAAAAGCAAAATACGATAAGGAAAGTTTAGTTACCGAATCTTACAATAATCCAAGAAACAGCAACAAAAGTCGTGATCCCAACAGATTTAATAGAATTATGTGTAATTGGTATTCGACAATGGTTTCAGTAGATTTACTTCGGGAACATGAAATTGAAAATAATTTTAAATATGATGTTGTAATAATTACTCGATTTGATGCCGTTTTAATGACAGAATTACGATTTCCAATTCAAGATACGAGTCTAAATGATACAATTTATCATAGCGGTCCTCAACCAATTCACGGAAAAGGTCCTAATCACTGTGAAAGATGTAATCCAGAATTTAACACATTTGAACTTGGTGATTTTTATTTTTTTTCAAATTCTGATAATATGTATTATTTTTCTCGAATATATAAAAAACATCCCATAGCGTATTTTGATAGAGTTAATAGTAATCATATGATTGCTGCCAGAGAGGCTAAACTCCTTAACCTAAAAACAGATTGTATAACTAAAACAAAAGAGTTTTGGCAATGGAGAAGTTTATCAAAGAGCGGAAATGTTACTATATCAAAATGGATTGGTAATTCTATACGCAGAAGTTTCAGTGATGATTTTGAAAAAACATTAGAACAATTTGAACTTATGGATATAAAGCCAGAAAATAAAAATAAAATTACTGCTGTTATTCCTATTCGGGGTGGATCAACGAGGTGCAGACATAAAAGTATACGTAAATTTGGCGATACAACTCTTCTTGAGTTACGTATTAATATTTTAAAAAATGTAAAAGGAATAGATAAAATTCAAGTAAATTCTGATTCTGATGAAGTATTAAAAATTGCGAAATCTATGGGAGTAGACACATTCAAAAGGGATCCAGAATTTGCTACGAGTGAAACAGATGGTAGAAAACTTTATGAATGTCTCTCAGATGCCTGTACCACAGGTATTATGTTAATTGCTTTTACCCCAACACCATTTATAGGTGTAGATGATTACGAGAATGGTATAAATTTATTTCTTGATGCCAGAAAGAATAATACATTTGACAGTCTTATTTCTGTTAAAAAAATAAAAGACTATATGTTCTTCGAAAATAAACCTGTTAACTTTAAACCACATAAAACTTGTAAATCACAAGACTTACCAAACTATATTGGTATGACCTTTGGTATTACTATTGTAAATACAGAATATGTTAGGGAAAATCATAGTATTTGGACCGATAAACCAATCTTTTATGAGGTTGATGAATTAAAAGCTATGGATATTGACACTAATATGGATTTTTTCATATGTGAAGAGCTTTATAAAAAAGGTTTTACAACTATTTCAAATGTAGATAGACACGTTAATGAGAGAATAACTATCCCTGATATTAAAACAGCCTCACCATTTGTTCCCTCCGACGTTTATTTAGGTGCGGTTTATGATGCTTTGAATATTGTAAGTGATAAGGCAAAGGATTATGTTTTGAATATTAAACCTACAGCAGGATATAATAAAATTATTCATGGACCGGCTTTAACTCTAAAAGGAAGGAAAATTCGTAAAGATGAAAATTATGCCAAGATGGATAATCATAGATTTCAATTTTATGATTTAAAATATTACGAAAACAAACCTATGGTTATATTGGAATCTAATGATTCTATTATTTCACATACAGGAGATATAACATCTACCATATTTAAAAAATTAGGAGCAGTTGGATATATAACAGATGGAATCGCACGAGATATAGAATTAATAGAGGAAGTTGGGTTTCCTGTATTTTCAAGAGGTGTGAATCCTATCGATGCGATTTCAAATGATTGGGCATATACCGACATCAATGTGCCAATTCAAATTGATAACTTATTAATATACCCAGATGATTATATTTTTGCCAGTAAAGATGGAGTGGTAGTTATACCAAGTGAAATAAAAGACAAATTTTTTATCGAATTAATAAAAATTCTCGAAAAAGAAAGAGAGATTCGAAAGTTTGTTAAAGACACTGGAAAAGAAGAATTGAAATCTTATATTGATGATTTTATTGCTGAACATGGAAGGTTTTAATATTTTAATAAAAAACCATATAGATATTATTTTTAAAATAAAAAAAGATGACGACAAAATTTTTTTATGTTTTTAATAGTTGCCGTTATTGGTATTCAAAGTTTATGGAAGTTTGTTTTTGTGTAACTTATCCACTAAGTGATGATGAGGAAGATTTTTTTAACAAAACTCCTGACTCGTCCGTTACTCCTTACTCAATACCTGATACAGCAATTATGGAGAGAAATAAAGAGAAGTTTTTGTATGGAAGACCAGATGAAAATTTATAAAGTAAAATTTAATTTATTTTACTTTATATTAATAATGTTGTATTTACTTGGTTGCTTCGTAATGATTATAATTATCCTTACAATGATTATATGATTCATAAGGAGGAGGATTGGCGGTTGCTGACATTGCAGGGGCTACATTAACACCCGCAACAGCATATCCTGGTGTAAACGGAACATTACTTTGGTATTGAGTATATCCCATACCACCACGCATTCTGTGTCTCTTTTTTAGTTTAAGACTCTTTCTTCTTTTTGTTTTTTTAGACTTGCGTCTGCGTCCTCCCTTTCGCTTATGAGTTTTTCGACTCTTCATATGCTTTTTATGCGACTTTCCTTTTCTGTGTTTGCTAGATTTCTTAAGTCTCCTTGAACGAGTTAATTTTCTTTTTCCTGCGATCATTCTCTTATATACTTTACGTACATTTTTTCTTGTTCTACCACCAACCCAAGTTCCAGAAGCAGCAATAACATTATCGGCTGGTGCCGAACAACTATGTGCTGATTTGGGAATTATGTCACTCCCAAATCCACCGGGATAATTTGATCCCGATACATTTACATAATTTGGATCTACATTACTGTTGGGAACAATGTTTCCATATCCATAATTAGAGGCTCCGGTTCCAGACATCTATTCGGTATTATAATATGGAGATATTATTTTATAGACTGATATATTTTTGTAGGAACCCACATTTTGAATTTTCGATTGAAAAAACAAGACATATTATATTTCTTATCCAAATAAACAAATTTATCCTCGTCCTCACACTCAAACTCGTCTTCGTCGTCACTTTCTTCTAATGTATCCAAATTACTGTTTTCTTTTATATTTCGAAATAATTTATTTAACATAACACTGGTCTTATAGTCTGGAACAAACGCAACACCGATATATTTATTTTTATTATCATGTAAGTGGTAAATATCGTTTTGAAGATCTGGAGAAACAGTAAATACACGTTCTCGGTCATAAATTGTTTTATTTGAATTATCTTGGTTTCTTTTAATTGGGTAAGATGGTTTAATCGATTCTGGATTAGGTCCTCGTTCAGATTTATCATAAATTACTGTGCTTGGTTTGATGCGAATAATATTTCTTTTATGGTAATATCTGTATTGAAAATACATTATACGTTGGTTTGGATGAATAAGGTCAAGGAGCTTTTCATGAGATCTATGAAATAAAGGTAGTCCAAACGAAACAAAATGTCTTCCTGGTGATTTTTGTTTAAGTTCATTACGAAAAATAGTAAGAAATAATTCTAATTTTTGTTTGAAATCAATATTATTAACTTTTCTTCCCTTATACACATATATATCTTCCAAAGTTACAAATGGTGTTGAATTGTAATGGAAAAATGTCCCGTAAAAAATGGAACCATAACTTAGTTCTTTTTGGAAACAAGTTGGATATAAGTGGACCTGAATAATTTTTGATTGTCTGTCTAACTCTAAAATGTAACATATCGGTTGGTTATCTTTAATGGTAAACCAAACAAAACATTTTTTTCCGAGTGGAATTGCGAAAATAATATCGGCGTCATTAACTTTCTTATGGGATAGTGTATCATAAGAAAGTTTTAATTGTGGAAAATTTTTTAAGACATCTAAACTTATAATCGTCATATAATATGTTGATCCTTTCTCTTTAATACATTACCAAATATTATATTGACCACAATACATTTTTAATATAATATATTATATGAGCTCTGTTTCAATTCCAAATCAACCGGTTAAAATTACATTTGAACAAATTCTATATTATTGTTTCCAGTTGATTCAGATTGTGAAGAGCTAAGTTGTTTTTTCATAAAATTTTTTAATTCATTTTTCATGCTACTATTTTCGTTAGAATTAAACAAAGGATTTATTTTTGTTTGTTTACTTATTTCATCATTCATCATAGGTATATCATCAATATTTGTAGTTCCATTAGAATTTTCTGGAAATAAAGAATTAGAGTGATTTATCGTTGGTTCGTTATTATTCAATGTAGCATAAATATGTTTGTATTTTTCCATATGAACATCTACTAAATCTTTTGCTTTTGGGACAGTAAGTGTATTTTTTAGAAAGTGAAAAATATTATGAACAACTAATATAAAAATAATTGAAATCACTGTGGTTTGTATAACCCAATACAACATATACTTTATTAATATTACTTTAACGTTAATAAAAACTCATTAAATTCGTTTGCTGTGTCTTGAATATCAAGAAGTTTAATATCTTTAATTTGAAAATAAGCATCTGATGGTAAACATTTTTCACCATGTTTCACGCACTCTACAACAAACCGAATATTTTTTAAAGGAATGACGTATTTATAAATTACTTCCTTTTCATGATTACACGGTAATTGATGCCATGGAATACGATAAATTTCAGAGTAATCAATTATTAGGTCAAAATCTCCCAATTTCTTTGATTCAACTGCCAAATCTTCTATTTTTTCTTTGTACAAAATATTTTTCTCGTAGTGAAAAATTCCATCACCAGAAAAATATTCCGTATAAAAATGAAAATCATATGTTTTGTGTTTATCCAATAAATTCGACAAATCTAAATTTCTTGGTTCTAAAACGGAATCTATATATATTTTCATGTTATTATTTACAAGAGCAAACTATTTAAACCTATTATTTATCACATTAGTATGACCGATATGATTTTGGTAGAAAAAACAGGCAACCTTAAAAAAACAATGATGAAAGAATACGATGAAAATACTTTATACAAAAAATGCGGCTTCAAAAAAGGTGACGATTTTTTAAAACATACAGAGTGGAAGGTGTCAATTGATAAAAAGAAATATCTGATTTCGTTGTATGGAAAATTGAATGGTAAGGCCAATTCAGAAAACAAATATGACTTTCCCCCTCCAGTAGATAATATGCTTTTTTTTGGTTCTTGTCTTTTGGTAGGTCAAGATTTTGAAACAAAATCTATTTGTAATTTGAATGTTGAACTTTGGGAAAAAATGTATGAAAAATTATTTGGTGGTTTTGAGGATTTAACCTCTACAGCAAAAGAAGATGAAAACGAGATAGACGAATTAGAAAATATTCCGTCTAATTTAAAAACAAAGAGTGGATATTTGAAAGATGGATTTATTGTTGAGGATGATGACGAAGTTCTGCTTCAAGAAAGTGATTCAATGGATACCCTATTGGACACTGGTTCATCAGAATCAGAATTATCTTCCGAAAATTTAAATAATACTGGTGATTTAGAAATAGAGGAAATTGGTTCAGAACTTGATGAAGAAGATTATGATTACGAATCTTAGAATTCTAAATAAAAATGAAAAAATTATAATTTAGAATGAATACTACATTCTACATTATAACAAAAAATGCCTGTTGTTGAAAACCCATCTACGTTTCGTAGAAATGTAAAAGAAAAGTTAAATAAAATCGTGAAAAATGATAACATCAGTTTAAATCTTGAAATTGGTATTTACAATTTTACAATTAAGGAATCTACAAATCGAAAGGTTATTCGTAAATGGACTAATCCACAGTTTGTTCAATTGTATATTGATCGTGTGCGGAGTATATATTTGAATTTGAACTCAGAAATATTAAACCAACTCAATAACGATACGTTAAAGGCTCATAATGTTGCCTTTATGACGCATATTGAGCTTAAACCAAAAAAATGGGAAAAATTAATTGAAGAAAAAATTCAACGAGATAAGCATAAATACGAAACTCGTATGGAGGCCGCAACAGATACATTTACTTGTAGAAAATGTAAATCAAAAAAGTGCACTTATTATCAAATGCAGACAAGGTCAGCAGATGAACCTATGACGACTTATGTATCTTGTATTGATTGTGGTAATCGCTGGAAATGTTAAATAGTTTAAATATAATAAAAAAATTATGATGTTTTTTTATGGTTAAATATTTTATTCATTTTCCAAAGTGTGGTGGAACCACAATAGAATCTATTATTAAAGAAAAAAAAGATTTTATATGTAAAAATCATCATGTTTTTTCTGATTTAAATGAAGCGGAGCACGGAGTTAAAGAGCTTGATAAAATATGGTTTTCGTGTATTCGAAATCCAATTGATTACTACTATTCGTTTTGGAGGTATCGTGTTAATGAACTTCAAAATTCCAACGACCCTTTCCATAAAAGAGTCAAAAATAAAGCTTCTTACAAATATTTATCCGATGAACCGGATTTCCAAAAATATACCGAATGTTTATTTGATAATAATAGCGAGTTTGGACCAATGACTAAAAACGTTATAAGATATTGGTTTGGAAATAACGAGGAATTATTTGTGAAATCATATTACAATGAACCTAAGAAAAAATATTTGGTAAAAAACATAGTTAAACTGGAGAATTTAAAAAATGACCTCAAAAAAATAGGATTGAATGATGAGGACCTTGAGAATATTCAGCAGTTAAACATGTCAGGAAAAGAATATACTTTTGAAAATGAAAATCCCTTATACTTGAAACATTATAATCAAGAATTATTAGATATGATTTACAAGAAAGATAAATATATTTTCGATGCGTTTGATTATGATATGCCAAAAATAAAAACGGAAACAGGTTAAAGTAGTAAAAAAATAAACTTATTACACCTTTTAACATTTCAAACACCGATTAAGTTTTCTTTTTTCTTAAATTGCAATCTCTACACAATATTTGAAAATTACAATTTTTATTATGATAATCAACCCAATCATTTTTAAAATCTTCGTCTTCATCTTTAAAAATGGTTAATTTATATATTTTACAATCTCCAAATGATAATGGTATTTGTTTTTTTGTTAATTGTAAAAAATTATCCTTTAATGTTTGAAATGATGGATTGTGATGGTCAACGTGGTAATTTTCGTAAAGTTCATTTTCGGTTTTACAAAAATTACAAATTAATTTACCTTGATTTTGTTTATATTTAATTGTATCATATTTAATTGCTTCCCTCATTGCCCTTAACAAATCATCACTCGTAGTTCGTTCTTTAAATTGACAACAATATACCCAACTAAAGTCTATTTCACTTCCATCTAACCTTTTTATCATCGTTTGATAATATTTTCTAACTAAAGGATTAGGTTGAATATAAAAATAATCTATACCAATACCTTTTTTATCATCGTATTCTGGATGATTTTGAATTAAATTATCAAAAAAACTAAAATGTGTATGGTCTTTATTTATTATACAACAACCTAAATTATTAATTATATTTCTTGTGTAATTTTCACACTCTTTTTTGGTTTTAAATTCTAATTGACCAATATAATATTTTTTCTTCATTACTGATATCATATTGTTATTTTTAAATTATTTTGTTATAAATAATCGGCGTTTGAAATGTTAAAAGGTGTAAAAGTATATTTTTCAACATAATAAATTAAACTTCAAATCGTTGGTAATTAAAGTCTTTGCTGTATTTACCATGAATCAAATCAATAATTGTTTCTCTTTTTAGAATTTTATCCCGCTTTAGAATTTTAGCACATTCTTCCATAAGAGGTTTACATTTTATCAACATATTAAAGGAGGCTGTATAAGCATCAGAAATCAAAGTTGCTACTTCTGTATCAATCATTTCCTTATATTTTTCACTAAGCTGGGGATAAATCAATTGTTTTCCCATACCGTAATAAATAATCATTTTCTCAGCTAACTTGAATGCTTCTTCAAAATCATTTATAGCTCCAGTAGTTACCGAGGTAGTATAGAACATTTCTTCCGCCATACGTCCAGCCAATAAAATGACCAAATGCTCAAAAAGGGCTTCACGTGTATGGATATTTGATGTTGAACCTTCAAAAACAGTATAAGCAGGAGTTTGTGGTGATGATAAGTTTATAATGACTTTGGTCATTTTAGCATGTTGTTTGGAAAGAAGACCTGTTATGGCGTGACCCATCTCATGAATAGCAATCTGATCAATTAGATCAGATGAAAAATCGTGTTCTGTTGGTTGCCATCCAGCCATCATTCTATTCATTATAATATCAATATCAGTCATGCTCATTTCAGTTTTGTTATATCTTAATGCGTTAAGCATTGCTTCATTGAGAAGATTTTCAATTTGAGCGCCTGATAATCCCATAGTAATATCTACCAGGTCGTTTAATTTCATTGAGGTATCACTTGGTTTTCCTTTCTGATGAATATTAATAATAGCTTCCCTTGTATATTGGTCGGGCATTCCTACAAAAATTCTCTTATCAATTCTACCTGGTCGCACTAACGCAGGATCCAGAAGGTCAGGGCGATTGGTAGCACCAATTAAGAAAATACCAGATGAATTTTTGAATCCGTCCAGTGAGATTAGCATTTCATTTAAGGTATTATCACGTTCACTTGAACTACCATCATTGTCGCCTCCTCTTTTTCTTCCACAAGCATCAATTTCGTCTATAAAAATAATACATGGTTTATTATCACGTGCTAATTGAAATAACTCTCTAACTCTTTGAGATCCTACACCAACATATTTTTCCTGAAATTCTGATCCTGATACAGCTATAAATCCAGCTTTACACTCTCCAGCCATGGCTTTCGCAAGTAGTGTTTTTCCTGTTCCGGGAGGACCTTCAAGAATAAGTCCTTTCGGTGTTCTAACATTAAATTTTGAATATTTATGATAATTTGATAAAAAATCGACACATTGATTTAATTCTGATTTTATTGCTTCGAATCCACCAACATCTTTGAATGAAACGGGATAGTCTTTCACAACCTCAAAATTCTGAGATTTGGCTCCTTGGTTTCTATTTCCCCAACTTCTTTGAAATGGGTTTCCAATGTTAAAATCATCATCCCCATCATTACCTTGGTTAGTCATTCCTCCAGGACCAATTATTATTCGAAGTCCTCCTGACATTTTTGGTTTTTCGGGTCCATCTTCACTGGTATTATTCAATATTTTTTGAAAATTTGGCAAATCTTTTTCATATTCATCACCTATATTATCGGGTGGTTGTTCAGAACCCATACCTAACATTTCCATATCTCTAATTGTGCTATTGGATGATTTTAATCTTTGATATCGTTCTTCATAGTAATTTTTTGATAAAGGATATTTTTTATTAAATCGAGGATCACGAAACATTGAATTAGTTGGATGATTTTTATAACTTTGGATAGGTTTACTCAGAGGGTATTTTTTATTAAAAGGGGTGTTTATATTTGTTCTTCCGTTTCCAAGATTTAAACTCCATCCGTTTGAAAAAAACACGGATACTGTTAATAACAGTAAACAAGCTGACATTATAAAGAATCTATGGTCCTTTTTTTAAACAGTTTTCTTTTATGTTGACATTATATATATGGAATCCAAAAAAAAGATGAAACTCAAGAAATTACCAGCAATTAAGTCACATGAGGACTTTTTAGCAATGCTTGATAAACCTTCAGAGGTTGGGGATTTTGATTTTGGAGATACACATGGCACTGGGATGCCTCACGGAACTCCAGATAGAGAAAAAATTAAGGAAAGAAAAATTCAAAGTATTAAGAATCGTAAAATGAACCACAGTATGAAAAGAGGAGGTAAGAAAAAGTCAAGAAAATACAAGAAATCGAGGAAAACTAAAAAATCTAAGAAATCTAAGAAATCTAAATCTCGAAGACATTAAAAATATATATCAAGAAAGTCATGATAAAAAACAAAAAATACAAATAATTTAGGAACCACTCTTCATGATATTTTTCTAATTCATCATCTTTAAAAGATGAATTATTTTCAATTAATTGATTTATCACGCTATCTGGAAACTTTTTACCTATTTTTCTCAAGAACATAGAATACCTGTTTTTGTGAAGAGATTCTTTTATAAACTCCACCTCCTTTTCGCTTCCACTTGAAAATACATAAGGGCTGGTAGCTGAACTTGGATTAGACCAATCAACAACATGAGATGGTTGGTTAATCACATCTGATAATTTTTTGTTTTGATATAAAATTATCGCAAATAGACTTTCGTTAGCCAACCCACCTTGACAAACTAAGTCAAATATACGTTTATTTAATTTGGGATAAGATACGCATCTGTATACGTCATTTCTTTTTAGGACAAACCAAGGATCGTGACCGACACGCATATCATCCTGGAAATATTTTAAATTAGAACGTTTGTGTAAATAGACATTCCACCACGCTTTTCTCCAAGAAAAGATGCTTCGAGTTGAATTATTAAAAAACATATTTCGAAACTTTTGCGGTGATACAATTGGAACACAAGATTCTGTTAACATACAAAACCATTGATTGTTTACCTTATCTATTAAAGCGAACTGTAAAACACTAAAATAAGCAGGAATTACATGGTAATAAGATGTTGATTTTATATTTTTTAAAGGTATGGCGTGTTTTTTAATCCATTCAGATTTAATAGGAACATTTTTGTTGTAATGAATATAAACCTCAATAATATCTTTATTTGGTTCAATCCATTCTTTCCATATATCTTCTTTAATTAATGAATTGGTATAATTTACCAAAAAACATAAAGCAACTTTCATAACATACGAACCTAATTTGTATTTAAATATTAATATAAAGGATTATGAATTATATTAACAAGTGTATAATAACCCATGAATGATGTAAAATCAACTATTATACAAAAACTATTTACAGATGAAGATCCGTTTAATATTCACAAAACAATGGGTATTTATTGTTTACTTAACTTCATGTTTCAATTGTCTAATTATTTTAGATATAAAATCATGTTTCTGCCTCCATGGGTAATGCTTCCTCATATCCTTTTACACGTTACATCTTTTGTTTTTAAGGTATTGGCTAAACGACCAGTAACCCAAGACAATAAAATTATTTCAAAGATGTCCATGTTTATATGGGAAGAACTAAGACTTCATTCACTATTGTTTGGTTTTCGCTCTGCTTTAATTGTTATTTATCCTGAATATTCTGTACCAATTGTTTTCATAACCATGGCTTTAGCTGATCTTGTGACAGGGGTATTTGGGATACCTAACATTACTACTGTAAGAGGCAATAATCAAGTCGAAAAGAAATCAATAGCTAAAAAATTATATTCTATATTTTTTAGCACAAGTCAAATGGGTGCCACAATAATTTGTGCTGGATTCTTCCAAAAAAATATAAGCCAATTACTTGTCTTCTGTACACTACCAGCAATACAAACGTCAGCTTTCGGTATGACACTTCTACGCAAAAATATAATTACAAAAGAAATATGGCAGGCTGTGTATTCCTTAGAGCTTGTTCTTGTATACATTGTTTGGTATTTTGAATATAATAATTTAAATATACTTTGGTATAGTTTGACTGCTTATCTACTTAGAAGCCATAATTTAAATAAATATATTTTATGGGGTATTTTTTGGGCTGTTCACGATCATTTTGAACAAAGAAAACTTCAATCTTTTCTTTCTTATTTGGTTTAATTTATCATTTTTTGCTATCATTATAAATTAATTATTAGATGGAAAATGATAAAGTGAGTATTATTATTGCTACCTTTAACAGATTTGAATATTTAATGAATACTATTAAAAGTGCGAAAAAACAAACCTATAAAAATACAGAAATAATAGTTGTAAATGATTGTTCAAACCAAAAAGAATATTATGAATATGATTGGTCTGGAAACGGTGTTATTATTATACATTTGGAGAAAAACAGCAAGAGTATTTTTGGATTTGCTTGTCCTGGTGGATACCAAAGAAATTTTGGTATGGAAATAGCAACAGGAAAGTATATTGCGTTTTGTGATGATGATGATTCATGGTTTCCAGATAAATTAACTTTACAAGTTAACGCAATGAAAGAAACTGGGTGTAAAATGTCTTCAACCGATGGATGTGTTGGAAGAGGACCATATGTTCCAACAAAGACTTATAAAAAATACAATGCAGAATTTTTTTGGGAAAGATTACAATCCAAATTTAAAAAAAAGAACAAAAGCGAACTTATTGAGAACGGTTTCCCCAGGATATGGGATAAAAATTTCATTAATACACACAATTGTATGATTTGTAGTAGTGTAATGATTGAAAAAGACATTATAGATAAAACTGGTAAGTTTTGTGTAAAAAATTATGCTGATGATTATGAATACTGGCTACGAATAATTAATCATACCGATAGTGTGTATGTTGATAATGTATGCGTATATTATGATATTGGTCATGCTGGAGGTAGAAAATATTAAATTATTTTTTGTTTTTTTCGATTTTAGGTAAAGTAATAATTTGGTTTTCACAAAAAGGTCCACACAAGTCCCCTTCTTTTCTTATCCAACCATCAGAATAATACCATACAGGTATCCTTTCCTTAGATTTATCAATAATTATTCCAAGTTTTGAGAATTTATTATCAGTTCCTATTTCAAAAATTCCATTTCCTATTGGATTATTCGAATGAATTCCAAAACGATGAATAAATCCAGGAAAATTGTTTTCTTTGGTATTTAAACTATTGTCAATAAAAAACTTTACAGTATTCATAATAATATAAAATTAATATTTATTTTATGTTATTTTCGCTATTACATTGTTAATATTTCCAAATCTTTTAAACTCCAGTATTCACTTCCTGCTCCTCCTGGAAGTGGACGTCTAATAATAAATGGAATTCGTTTTTGTTCCAACTCAAGTTCAGCAATTAAATGTCCATCAATTATATTTTCAGGCACACTAATATAAGGTTTTGCTCCATTTTCAATTTGTTTTGTTCTTTGACCAAGGACCCTGGTTCTTTCATATTTTGTCAGTATTGGAATAGTTTTATGAAGAGGATCCACAATGTTGTTATTTTTGTCACGAACTACTTTTGACAAAGCTGCTATCTCCTCGTAATTTTGAATATTAGTTTCTGGGTGAAACTCTGACACATAATTTTCTTTTATGTTATTCTCAAATTTTTGTAAATAATTTTCATCCGGATCTTCGTCGTCTTCATTATCTTCAAATACTTGGTTATTTAATTGGGGATTTTCGCCGTATATGTTTATATCATCTGGTAGTTCAGTTGAAATATTGGAGGTTTGTTTACTTATTGTCTTTTTTGTTTTTGTTTTAGTAGTTTCGTCACCTGATTCATCATCGTCTTTACCTTCATCCTCATTTTCTTCTATATCCTCATCATCTATATCATCAACTTCAACTGCTTCATCATCATCAACATCGTCAATTTCATCCTTTTCTACTTCAATTTCATCATCCTCAAAATCACTGTCTTCATTATCTGACTGAATTGTAATTTTTGTATTTTTGTTTTTCACAATATTAGAGTTTTCTTCTGCTTCCAAGTCAATAGAGTTGTCATCGTCAAATATATTATCTTCATTGTCACTCATTGTATATGTATTATCTATATATTCTTATCTGTCTAAATATTGAAATCATTTATTTATAAAATAATTATGAATTTTGATCGGTCGTCCATGTTGTATCACAAGTGCTACATAGATAAATATATTTTAAATTAACTTCATCATATCGAATATAAATTATTTCTCGTGGTGTATCTTTGGTATTGGTTGTGCAGTCGGCGTTTGGACATAATATACTGTTAAATCGAGGTAGCGTTGGATCATGTTTTGTATACTCGTTAATTACATGAGCAAAAGATTGAGTTTTTTGTTTTACTCCTGTTTTACTAACACAAAGATTTGATTCTGTAATCGAGTCGTCTTCGTTACCACATTTTCTACAATAATAAATTAATTTTGATCCATCTTCGCTATCTATACGAATGTAATACATGTTTTGACAGACACTACAGAAATGCATGTTTTTTAAATATAATATACTCGGGGATATTATATTTAAATCATTTATTTTCTAATTGGGGATCATAGCTAAAATCATCATATTATTTTACTATTACAATATATGCGGTTCTTATCAATTGGAGGTTGGTGTGGCACAACTATTTCTTTACGGGGTAATAAATTATATAGTGAAGCATTTCCATTCGATCACGTAAGAAGCTCTTTTGAAGGAATTATAGATTGTATTGAAAATAACTTTGAAAATTTCTTTCCTAAAAAAATTGAAGTTGACATAATCAAAAATTATGGGTATTCTGGTCGAAGTTTCAGAGGTAAATATTTTGGATTTTATCATCATGACCTGAAAAATAAGGTTAATATTGACAAATTTAAAAAAAGGTTTATGAGATTTAATGATTTTTTGAAAACCACAGACGAAAGTGTTATTTTTGTAAGAACTATTGTAACAGAAAACTATGAAGAGGAAACAAAATTATACGATTCCTTCATAAAAGCTGTTGAAAAACAATTTCCTACATTAAAATTTAATTTAATTTTTTGTATTCCAGGACAAAAGAAAAATAAATATTTCAAAAAAATTGACAATCAAACTTTTATTTTTACATTAAATGATAAAGTTAATAAGAATAAATATTTGACTAAACAATACGGAGAAATTTATTCATTAATTACAAAGGAAGACTTTTTTAAAAGTCAACCCGAAAATATAAATATTGATATAATTCCATGTGATAAATATGTAAACCACCAAGGAGTGCCTTTTTTTCGTGAAGATAATTAATTTATTATCTTTTACAGTTCATTTTCCCAAGTTTCTTCGTCTTCATCTTCACTATCAGTTATATAATGTTTCAAAATAAAATGATTAATGAAATGTGTTCTTTCATAAGGAGTTAACGAAGCTATTATCTGATTATTTACACTGTTAATATTTTTAAATTGATTATATGGATTTTGACTTTTAACAATGGATTTTATTCTTTTATTATGTTTTAGATCACATGATGTTGAATAACTAATTAAATCATAAAATAAATAAATTCTTTCATCAATAGGGTATCTTATTTCATTGTATGATGAATTTAAAATCCATTTATCATGACTATACGTTCGAATATCCAATAATAATAAAGGGTCTTGTTTTTGATAAACAAAAGGACAAATGTGCTCAATAACCAAATCCTTTCCAAACTTGCTCGTTAAATAGTTATATGCTTCTTTTTCCATTCTTTTATACAAGAACTATACACTTAAATCATTTCACCAATAAATTTTTGTTTTGTTTCGTGAAAATATTTATATAGTTTTACGTAATTCATTGTAACGCGCATTGAATAAAGTGAAGTTTGAACTGTTTCTGACATAGTTTCACAGTTTTCTTTCATACAAGATAAAACCTCTTCGATCTGTTTACAGTTGGTTTTAAAGTGATTTATCATAGTAGTGTAAAACTTTTCAAATTTCTCTAAATAATACCCCTCTTTTTTGTTTATTAAATGAAGACACGCTATTTCGAGATTCTTGAATTTAATAATTGAATTATATTTGTTAAAATCTTTATGTTTTTCCATAATGCCAGGCTCATTTAAAAGTGGTTTATCACATAATAATGTACATAAAGCAAGTAGGATAGTAGAAATACTTTGACAAGAAGTCCATTGATCACCTTTCCATGTATTCAAGAGAGAAATACAAACTTTTCCGTTTTTATATAAATTTGGATTAAAGCGTATTTGGTCTCCGTTTGTTTGATATAATACAGATGGAGGACTATGGGGATAATTATTAGGATATGTAAATTCAAAAAAGTAATAACCTCCGAAATAAGGTGTATCGGAAGGACCTACAATCATAGCGTAACCTTTGAGCATGTCTTCTTGGTCATGCTCGTAATAAATTCCATTATCGTGTAATGGTTCTTTTATCAATTGTTTAACATCTCTAATTAATCTTTGGATCGTTTCCTTTGATATAGTTGAACATTTAGACATTTTTTAAGTTCCCTAATAAACAAATCGTTCTTATTTATTTAAACCATTTACGGTCTAATTATCATTATAAATCAACATTGTATATTCTTAAAAAATGAATTAGAAATATACAAACTAATAATATCACAACCTATAACATGACCAAAAAATATCGAGATTTAACAGAATATCTTAAAAATCATAATGCTAATACAAGTGGAAATTCTCCAACCCATACACGAATTGGAGATAGGTCGCTTGACGTCTATGGTGGTTCTTACTTCATTGATGAAGACATAGAATCATTTTATGAGCATTATTTTAATAAAGTATTCGTTAAAAAACAAAACGAATACTTAACCGAAAAACAGCTTTCAGATGGTAGAAGTCCAATTGCTGTTGATTTGGATTTTCGATACTCACTTGAAATAACAAAACGTCAACATACCTCGGAGTATTGCCAGGACTTAGTTATCACATACTTGGAGGAAATTGAAAAGATGTTTAATTTCACACAGAATACCGAATTTCCTGTATTTGTTATGGAGAAACCTAATATTAATACAGTAAAAGACAAGGGGATTGTCAAAGACGGTATACATATGATTATCGGTGTTCAAATGAATCATACATTACAACAAATGCTTCGTGAAAAAATGCTTGATAAGTTACCTGAAATGTGGGATGATTTACCTATTCAAAATAGCTGGGATTCGGTTTTAGATGAAGGAATTAGTAAAGGTTCAACGAATTGGCAGCTTTACGGATCAAGAAAACCTGGTAATGAAGCGTATGAAATAACACAATATTGGAATGTAACCTGTGATTCTACAGATGGTCAGCTTGAAATACATCCTAAAAATATAGATGAGATAGATTTATCAAAAGACCTTCATAAAATCTCAATTCGTTACCCTGATTTCCATAAAGCCGAATTAAAACCAGCCACTCATGAAGAATATTTACGAAGACTTAACAATACTCCAAAACGTTCTTCAAAACCCTCTGGTGCTCTTCCACGTTCTACAGTTCGTATTCCAGGAGAAACAGATGAAGAAGAAATTCATCTATCAGATATTACGAATCAGGATGTTTTAGATAAAGCAGTAGATATTATGTTGTCTAAATTCTCTATATACGACCATAAGGTTAGGGAAACACATGAATTTACACAAATATTACCTGAAAAATATTATGAACCTGGTTCCCATCTTTTGAATAGAAAAGTAGCATTTGGATTAAAAGATACTGACGAGCGTTTATTCCTATCCTGGGTGAAACTTCGGAGCAAAGCAGAAGATTTTGATTATAATTCTATACCAAAATTATACAAAATATGGTCTAAAGATATTAAGAATGAACAGCATCATGAAAGAATTACAAGGCGTTCAATTATGTATTGGGCAAGACATGATTCTCCTGAAGAGTATAAAAGAATTTGTAGTGAAACAATAGATGCTTTGATTGATGAAACAATATCTTGTCCTTCTGATTGGGACTTCGCTATGGTTTTATATAATATGTTTAAGAATGAGTATTTATGTTCAAATCAAGGTTTGGAAGGTAAGCGGGTATGGTGGGTATTTGAAAATCATAGATGGGTTCGTGATTATGGTGAAACTATTCGAGTCAAAATATCCCGAGAAATGCATGGTTTATATCAAAACAAAATTACTCAATATACTGATGAATTACGTGTCGCAACTGATGATCAAGACCAGGATGCTATTGAATCTTGTAAAAAGAAGGTATTACACGTAAGCCAACTACAAATTAGACTCAAGAAAACAAATGATAAGAATAATATTATCAAAGAAGCCGGCACATTATTTTACGACAAGACATTCAATGAAATGAAGGATACAAACGTTTATCTTCTTGGTTTCATAAACGGAGTGATTGATTTCAAAAATAGGGTATTTCGTGAGGGTTATCCTCAGGATTATATTACCAAAACCACTAATATTGAATATTCACCATATGACGAAAATACAGACGTTAAGAAATGTAAGGAAATAAATTCATTTATGGAACAACTATTTCCTATTCCTGAATTAAATCATTATATGTGGGAGCATTTGGCAGCATCTTTAATAGGAACAAATGTAAATCAAACATTTAATATTTATAGAGGAAGTGGTAGCAATGGAAAAAGTAAACTTATCGCATTGATGAGTGCGGCATTAGGAAATTATGCGGAAACAATAAATGTGAACGTTTTAACATCAAAACGTGTAGATACAGGTGGAACATCTTCAGAAATAGTTGCTTTGAAAGGAGTTCGGTATGGTGTTGCTTCTGAACCATCTGTTGGTATGACGTTGAATGAGGGTGTTATGAAAGAGATGACTGGTGGTGATAAGATCCAAGCAAGAGGTTTGTATTCAGCAAGTGAAACGTTTGTTTTACAGCTTAGTCTTTGTGTCTGCACAAATTATTTGTTTGAAGTAAAAAGTAATGATGATGGAACATGGAGACGTATTAGAATTGTTGATTTCTTATCAAAGTTTGCCAGAAAGGAGAAACTCGAAACAATAGATAATGAATTTAAATTTGAAGCAGATGGTCATCTTGATGACAAAATAGAAGGATGGGCTCCAGTATTAATGTCAATGTTAGTAAAACGAGCGTTTGCGAATGACGGTAAAGTTGAAGATTGCGATATTGTATTGGAAGCATCTAAGAAATATCGTGAACTCCAGGACCATATTGCTGGATTCGTTAGTGAAATGGTTATCAAAACGGGAGATCCAAGAGATAAGGTTACAAAATCTGAGCTTTCAAATGAGTTTAAGATGTGGTTTCAAGAATGTCAAGGTAATAGGAAGCCTCCTAAAGGTATTGAATTATATGATTATATGGACAAATTGTATGGAAAATGGAAACAACCTGGATGGAAAGGTGTTAAGATTGCTTATCCTGAGAAAATGGATGAAATAAATGAACTGGATGATGATTAAAAATAATAAATATCGAATTATATTGTTTATGATTGTAAAAAATATAATTTTTTGATTTTTATTCTTATATACCTTTACTTGAAAATGAGGTTCCGCAACCACATTTTGATTTTGCCATAGGATTATTAAAGTGAAAACTTTCACCCATAATATCCTTTTTCCAATCGATTTCAGTGCCTAATAAATGAATTAAACTCATGTTACATACTGACAACACATAATTATTCCTTTGAATAATTTCGTCTTTTTTTTCTGGTGGTTCACTTGTTGGTTCTAATTTATAGTTGAAACCATTACATCCTCCGCCTTTTACATAAAAACGAATATGTTGATTATTAGTTTCTTGTGCTATTCTTGAAAGTTGCTGACATGCTTTTTTTGTTATGGTAATAATTTGTTTTTTAGACATACTATTATTACAATAACAATGGAAATTATTTAAATAGATAAATATACATTTTTTGGAATTAAACCCAGTAAATCCTTAACAAAATTTATACCAAAACGTAACACTTTATCACCAAAGAAAAACCAAAGAACAAAAATTATTAAAACAATTACTTGAATTCTAAACGAAACTGTTGATCCTACTAAAAACATCGACAACACATAAGTTAGAACAATAATTATGTAAATATAATAATACCATTTATACCAGTATTTCAAATTATCAAGTTCTTGGTTTTCGTAATATGTCTTACGATCATCAGTATTTGCGTCACCTTGGGTCTTGACTAATAGGTCAGATACATCTTTGGTTTGATGATTGTATTCCTCATCTAATTTTTGTGAATTTCGATAATTTACTAAATTAGACTCATAAAGATCTGATAAATTTTTGGACGTCTCAACAATTCCATCAAATACGTCCAAATAAGTGTTTCCAATCTTATTAGCAACATCATTTAATTTTTGTTCCATAAAGTCGTCATAAAAATCTTCACCTTGAGAAACAGTATAATAAGTTTTTGAGGTATCCTCCAAATCCATTGGTCCATCAAAGAGAGACATTTGAGCTTCTTGGTATTTTTGAAGTGCCTCACCTGATGCGTTATTTTTTTGGCATTCTGGTCCACATCCAATAAACTCTGCAGTTTGTTTTAAAAAGCTTCCAAGGAGTTCATTAGTTTGATCATTATTCATCATAGCACTGTATTTTTTCGTTTGTTCTTGAAGCAACTGGGCTGTTTTTTCATCACAGTTCTCTGGTTT
>MDSV01182236.1_pt1 | contig 27177 bp, 25 predicted proteins | sample 810851 | NCBI WGS metagenome assembly MDSV01 (sample SAMN05326640, study PRJNA326480) | marine metagenome | isolation source: seawater | place: Atlantic Ocean: North East | collected 2012 | reverse complement strand
GTGAAGTGGGTCTCGCTGGTGAAATCAGGCCAGTGCCAGGAGGTCAAGAAAGGCTAGCAGAAGCGGCAAAGCACGGGTTCAAACGGGCAATCGTTCCTAAAGCTAATCTACCAAAAACTAAAATCGAGGGATTGGAAGTTCTAGGGGTAACGAAAATTTCACAAGCATTAGATGCTATTTAATTACTTTAGCCAGCATAGTTCCCCCGACTATTAAAGAATGTTGATTAAGCGGGGGCTCTTTCGAAATCTTGCTTAATGGTTTTCAAAGCCCACCAGTAATGTAAAGCACACCAAAAATTGAACAGCACTGTAATCGCCATGGCATAGCGCAATCCGTCAACACCATAGCTTGGTGTTAAGTAATCGCTCACAAATCCTGTTACAACTGGACCAAGTCCCAATCCAATCAGATTCAACACAAATAATAGAACTGCTGATGCCATTGCTCGCATCCGAATGCCTACTAGAAAGTGAGTCGAGGCGATACAGGGTGCCAAATACCAACCACCAAAGAATACCGGAATGAAATAGGAGTAGACTGCTATATAAGCGGTAGGCATTAGTAAAAACGTGTTTAAGGCAAACGGCAGTGCCAATAATGTTGAAACGAGCGGGATCCAGATGTACCAGCTCTTGTCACCGGTTTTTTTTGTCATGTAATCAGATGCCCAGCCACCAAAAAACGTTCCAGCCAACCCACCGATCCCAGCAATCAAGCCGTAGTACAAACCAACATCTAGGATGGGCATTTCATGAACACGTTGTAAGAACAATGGCATAAAGTTGCCTATGCCATAGGTAACGAAGGCATGCAAAGCGCAAGCAAAGGAAAGGTGTCTAAAAGACTTTCGTTCCCATAAGAAATGCATGACCTTAAAGAACCCGGGGGGTGCTATATCTTTACGTGCCTCGGCCATGCCTCTAGGAGGCTCCTTAATCACGAATCGCACAATTATTGCTAGTAGGAGCCCTGGCAGGCCCACAACGACAAAGGCCGTGCGCCAATCAAAATACTGGACTAAATAAGCACCACCTACAGTTCCCACCAAAATCCCGCCATAAACTCCCAAGGAATAAATTGAAAGGGCGGTCGCTCTCTGTTCTGCAGGGAAAATATCCGAAACTATAGAGTGAGCAGGGGGCGAGCCTCCTGCTTCGCCTACGCCGACACCAAACCTGGCTAGGAAAAGCTGAGTGAAACTTTGTGCAGCTCCGCAGAGCGCAGTCATTACGCTCCAAATAGTAATCGAAATCGCTATGATGTTGCGTCTATTACTAATGTCTGCCCAGCGGGCAATTGGAATACCGAGGGTTGTATAGACGAAGGCAAAGGCGATACCAGACAACATGCCAAACTGGCCATCGGATAATTCTAGGTCTTCGATAATGTACTGAGCAAGTACATTAATAACCTGGCGGTCCACAAAGTTAGAGACATAAACTGTAGTTAGAATGCCTAAGACTAAGTATCGGTAGTAGGGATTCTTATAAGCTTCGATACCCGAGGCGCTATCGGAATTGCCGGACGGCGCAGAATAATCATCCGCACGATTTCGATTCTCTTCAGAGCGAGAGTTATCCCTAGAGTCCGTGGTCATATCCTTTTGCCTTTATTTTAATTTTTAGCGAAGGGGATGTAAGCATTTATTCTGAAGCGAGTCTACGTATAAGTAGTGTGCTCAATTTCGCTCTCTCCACTAATGAGCTTGCCCGAGCTTCTTCACGGTTAGAATGTGCTCCAGTTCCAGCAACACCAAGTGAATCTATTGTTGGGAGTCCAACTGCTTGTGCGAGTGAGCCGTCAGTTCCACCGCCCGAATCTGAAATTCCAAGCTCTTGGCCCAGTAATTTGCCGATCGCGCGAGTTTTCTCTAACAAGTAGTCGCTTTCCTCTGTGGGAATTTTAGGAGGGCGATGCAAGTTGATCCAACTCATCGTGCTGAGTTCGCTAGTGTCTACAGGATAGCTATAAACTTGATTGGCGATTTTCTCAAACTGCAATCTTGCATCTTCTCCTTGCTGTGGAGTCGGATAACGCAAATCGACAAATGCTTCTGCACACGGTGCAACGGTATTGCGCGCCTCGCCTCCATTAACGATACCGACATTCACCGTAACTCCCGACTCATAATCTGTCATGGTTTCAATTTCGATAATTTTATAGGCTAATTCTTTAATGGCTGATCGACCCTGGTTATGAGCGCCACCGGCATGTGATGCAATGCCATTAACAACAAATCGGGCCTGGCCCAACCCTTTTCTACTTCTAATTAAATTATTCGTTCCAGAAGATTCATAGACCATTCCCCAGTCATGATTCATCGCTTGATCTTCAATATATTTTCTTGATGAAAGTGACCCAATTTCTTCATCACTGTTTAGCAGCACAGTTATGTTTTTGTCAGCCAGTTCATTAAATTCGTGAAATGCCTTGAGTGTGTATAGCATCACCACAAGGCCGCCATGCATATCCGCTACCCCCGGCCCATATAGTATATCTCCTTCACGAGTAAAATTTTGAAATGGACTACTTACGGGAAATACAGTATCCAGGTGTCCCATTAAAAGGAATCTTTGACCTTGCCCTAAATTACTTGCTAATACATGGTCTGTAACATCAATATTGTAGTCGCTTCCAGGGCAGCTAGGCATTTCGATAAAGTCCCCAGGCAATGCGGATACGGAAAATCCTAAATCGCGTAACTCAGCGCTAAAAATAGCAGCCAACTCATCGACTCCAGCCTTATTGAGAGTGCCAGAATTGATATTGGTAATTCTCTCTAGCAGATCCAACATGTCTTCTTCCTGTGAATCAAGCCAGGCTCCAATTTCGATCTCATCTTCACTGATTGCTGGCTCGATATTATCTGCACCATGCGCAGCAGAACTGAATATCGTGAGTGTCAGGATACTTAACACAGGTTTTAGGAACTTCATTAACATTACTCCTCTAAACCATGGATAGCTGGGGATACGGGTATCCCCACTATGAATAATTCGATAAAACACAGTATTGGAAAGCAAACGATGGCGGCGCGTCTTAGATGTTGGTTTCCAAACCACCTCTCTATTATTAATAAACTTTACTTAAATATCGATAGCAATGTCCCATTAAGAGATCAAGAACATTACAGTACCGACCACGATGGCCATGTAAAGTAGCATACTGATGGCTGTTCTCAACATCATGGTTCATGAGCTTTCATTAGTATTGTGCAGCCAAGAAACTGAGTACCTTGGCTCGGGTAATCTGTTGAACCATTAAAGAAGCTTTCAGTGAATACATTGTATTTAGTTAGAACTGTCTGCATAATCTTTCGCCCATGAATGCTGTAACTGAACCAATACTCTCAATTCAAAACCTTAACAAAACCTTTGCCGATGGTTTTCAGGCACTCAAAAATATAAATCTGGAAATCCAGAAAGGCGAGATAATTGCACTGCTTGGCCCAAATGGAGCAGGGAAAACAACGTTAATTTCTGCTATTTGTGGCATTGTACAGGCCAATTCCGGCACGGTAACCGTTGCTGGCTACGACATTGCTAGAGATTATCGTAAAACTCGATCTATTATCGGTTTGGTTCCTCAAGAACTAAGCACGGATTCATTCGAAACAGTCTGGAACACTCTTGTATTCTCCCGCGGGCTTTTTGGCAAGAAAGCTAATTCAGCACATATTGAAAAGGTGCTGAAAGCGCTGTCTCTGTGGGATAAGAAAGACAATATGTTAATGACACTCTCTGGAGGCATGAAACGCAGAGTATTAATAGCTAAAGCACTTTCTCATGAGCCAGCAGTCCTATTCCTTGATGAGCCGACAGCGGGGGTGGACGTATCTTTGCGCAAGGACATGTGGAAAATTGTCCAAGAGCTAAAAAATGACGGAGTGACTATTATCCTGACAACGCATTACATAGAAGAAGCGGAAGAGATTGCAGATAGAGTAGGTGTCATCAATGCTGGCGAAATAATTTTAGTTGAAGATAAAACTGAACTAATGAGCAAGCTCGGTAAGAAACAGGTATCTCTAGATCTTTGTGACCCGCTGGCTACAATTCCAAAAAGCCTGGCTGGGTATTCCTTGGAACTTTCTGAAAATAAGGATCAGTTAACTTATACTTTTGACTCTTTAGGAGATCGAACAGGAATTACCTCACTGCTTGATGATTTAAAAGCCGCCGACATTTATTTCCGCGACTTAAATACTATCCAAAGTTCTCTTGAAGATATTTTCGTCAATTTAGTCGAGGAGTCATCTTAATTGAATTTCTATGCAGTGATGGCTATCTATAAATTTGAGATGGCACGTACGCGGCGGACATTAGTGCAAAGCATAGTCGCACCTGTCATTTCAACTTCGCTCTATTTCATTGTATTTGGGGCAGCTATTGGATCAAGAATCACTGAGGTTGGAGGCGTAAGCTATGGGGCTTTTATCGTCCCCGGATTAATAATGCTGAACTTATTGATGCATAGTATTTCAAATGCATCTTTTGCAATTTATATGCCTAAATTTGTAGGTACAGTCTATGAAGTGTTGTCGGCTCCAGTTTCTACGGTGGAAGTAGTGCTGGGGTATGTAGGTGCTGCAGCAACCAAGTCTATTATTCTCGGTCTCATCATTCTCGCAACTGCGACTTTCTTTATTCCTTTGCGTATCGAACACCCGGTAATAATGTTGTTATTCGTATTTCTTACATCAATCACTTTTAGTTTGCTTGGGTTTATTTTAGGAATTTGGGCAGACAATTTTGAAAAACTTTCAATAGTCCCTTCATTAATTGTTACACCGTTGGTTTTTCTAGGAGGAAGTTTTTATTCAACCGATATGCTGCCTCCATTCTGGCAATCGGTAACTCTGTTCAATCCGGTCTTGTATCTGGTTAGTGGTCTACGTTGGAGTTTTTACGAAATTTCTGAAGTAAATATATTGGTGAGCTTAGTCAGCATTACAGCATTTATGCTGCTGTGTTTTTCTATTGTGCTATACATGTTCAAGACGGGCTATAAACTCAGAACTTAGCTGCGCGATATTAACCCGTTAATTTCTAAATCTATCAGTCATTAAAATGCGCTTACTTATGCGCCATCCTTCGGGGGTTTTTCGCCAGGTATTCCGATAAATACCTGAGCTTCGAATTACAGCGGCCGTGTCATTTGCTGTTTGGTGAGTTATTAAGGCCATATTTTCCGTTACGGCCATTGCAGCTTCCAGTTCGAGGAAAACTAACCCAGAAAAATGATGCCGACTCTGACGGTCTACCAATCGGCCTTCGTGAGATTGTTTTGCATAATCGAAAATCGCCTCTCTACCTTCCAGTCGCGAACCATCGACGTATTCACCGTGCAGCCATCTCTCCATTATTGCGTTCTCGGTGAATAGGCGCGAGAACCCTAGGGAGTCCTTACCATCCCATCGATAAGAGTATTGGGCTAATACATCAGCTATCGCGAGGCGATTACTTATTTCTGTGAGATTGTCTGCTTTAGAGACCGACATTGATAGCAGAAGAGCAGCCAGAAACAACCCATGAAGGGATCTAAATCCTGTGCCTATACGCTCGGCCACTAAGTTCATGATGGGACTCCTTTGGACAGTTTGCCAAGCATAACAATTCTGGGGATTCATGGGCAAAAACATTGTTTTATTCAGCCATGGCCTTAGTAATACAAAGACGGTGATTTCGAGCAAGTGGAATGTCGAGAAAAGGCTCGCAATACCAACCGAATAACTCACACCGTATTTCACTCAGTCAAAGTTAATTGATATGCTGCATCCTTCTGTACTGGAGAAGCACAAGTGGCTTATAAGCTAGTTACCAAGTTCTTATTCTGTTTTATTTTTCTTGTTGCCTCGTTAGCAAGCTCTGCACAATACTCTTCAGAAACTGAAGAAGCTATTACTGCCGCAATGGGGGCGATGGATGCCTTTATGCTGGCGTTTAATGCTCGTGATCCTCACGGATGGGCTGCTTCACTAAATTATCCTCATGTTCGATTCGCAAGTGGCAGTGTTACTGTTTGGGAAACTGCTGAGGAGTTTGCCGATACGCAAGCTTTCGAGAGATTACCAAACACGGGCTGGGATCATTCCCATTGGCTAACCCGCGAGGTCTCTTTGGCATCTCCAAATAAAGTGCATATCAATACAGTTTTTCAGCGCTTTAATGCCGAAAATGAAATAATTGGTACTTATCAATCACTTTATATCGTGACGAAGATGAATGGCCATTGGGGCACTCAATCAAGATCAAGTTTGGCTCCTTAGCTCTGTTGTCGATGTTGATATTGAATATCCAGATCGATATTGAAATGAGATTATTTTTCTTTCTTAGATAAATTAATTGAGTTTGTGCTGTTCATTTAGAATCCTATGACAATGGAATTTATCTGGGCATTAAAAGGCTTAAAATAGGGATGTGACTTAGAGATAAAATTATGAGCAGGTTAGTAACGCGTAGGGAACTCATTAATTTGCTGGGCGCAACAGGCGGCACGGCGGCAGTGCTACAAGCTGGCTCTGTTCTGGGTTTGCTGCCAGCAACGGCATCTGCTGCTGCACTTGATCTGCTAGCATTAGGTTCAACCAACAAGAAAGTTGCTATCTTGGGTGGTGGCATTTCTGGCCTTACAGTCGCCTATGAGCTTAACAAGCGTGGTTACGATTGTACCGTTCTTGAGGCTTCTCATCGCTGTGGAGGTCGGATTTTCACTGTTCGGCACGGAGATCTAATCGACGAAATTGGCAATCGCCAATATTGTGAGTTCGATGATGATCCTCACATGTATTTCAATGCGGGTGCAGCGCGGATTCCAACTTCCCATCGTAGCTTACTCGCTTACTGTAAAGAACTCGGTGTAGAGCTCGAAGTTTTCATTGGTGAAAATAACAATGCATTTTTACAGGATGATGCTCTTGCTAGCGGCAAGCCATTAAGGGTGAATGACTATAAAACCAATATGCGCGGATTTCTTAGCGAGATGTTGGCGAAGTCGATGTCTGAACAGCAAATGGATGAGCCATTTACAGAGACAGAAGCAGAGAATTTGCTGAGTGTTATCCGTTCGTTTGGTGACTTAAGTGAAGGAGACTTATACCAAGGAAGTTCAAGAAATGGTTATGCTTCTGGTGGTTACTTAACTCACGGTGTGCAGAAAGACATGCTCGCATTTCGTGATTTACTGCAAAGCAGCATGGGCCGAATCGCTTTATCTGCCTACGAAGGGGATTATGGACCTTGTCTTCTGCAACCTGTGGGAGGAATGGACAAAATCATTGCGGGATTTTTGAGTAAGATTGGAGGGCAGGTTAAATATCGTGCGATGGTCGCAGGGATTCAAGTTCGCAACGATGGCGTGGAGATTGCCTATGATCAAGGTGGCGCGCGCCACAAATTACAAGCTGATTACTGTTTTAATTGTATTCCGACACATCTCGCTGTTGGTTTAGATCACAATTTCCCGATTGATTACATTAAAGCCATGAAATATGTGCGCCGAGGTGAGGCTTATAAAGCAGCATTCCAAGCTAAAGAAAGGTTTTGGGAAAAGGAAGGAATCTATGGGGGGATTACACGCATGAATAATTCCAGTCGGGAAATATGGTATCCACCTCATGGCATTCATAAAGATAAAGGTGTTGTATTGGCGGCTTACGATTTTGGTGGGGGAAGTTATTTCACCAAGATGGTTCAGCAAGAACGAGTCGAAACACATTTACAAGACGGCGAAAAAATCCATTCAAATTATCGAGATATGGTGGAAAAGCCAATTACAATAGCGTGGCATCGGATGAATCATATGCTCGGGTGTGCGGCTCGCTGGCGTCAGAGTTTCTCTGGCTGGACGCACGAAGAAGAACAAATGTATAACATCTTGCAGGCACCAGCTGGCGGAAGGCACTATGTTATCGGAGATCAAATGAGTATGAATTCCGCTTGGATGGAAAGTGCCATTCTTTCCGCCCATTGGGCGATGCAAGATCTTGATGTGCGAGTGCGTTCTGAGATTGCCAAGTAAATGAAATTAAGGATTCGCGGGGGATGCCTGACCCTTTCTGGAGAAATGGCATGATTGGAAAGAGAGAAGTTATAGTTTTTTTTGCAGCACTTAGTTTTTGTTTTATCAAAGCCAATGCTGCTGAAAATTTATCAGATCTAAGAGAGCCATATAACGATCGCTATTGTACGACATGTCATGGTTCTGATGGCAGAGGCAACTATGGTATTAAAGCTCCAAGGTTAGCTGGCATGGAGCCTTGGTATTTAAAACGTCAGCTAGAGAATTTTCGAGCGGGTATTCGTGGCACCCATTCTAGTGACCGCGAAGGCATAGCTATGCAGTCAATGGCGGTGAAACTTAGTGATTCTAGTATCACCGATATTATCTCTTGGGTAGGAAGCTGGGACTATGTGGCCACAGAAATTACTATCGAAGGAAACGAATCGCTCGGTCAGCAGCTTTACATTCAATGTGCAAGCTGTCATGGAGCGAATGGAGAGGGGAATGAAGCCCTAGGTGCGCCGGCGCTGAGGGGTCAAAATGATTGGTATTTAGCCACTCAATTAAGAAACTTTATTGAAGGTTGGCGAGGGAGTCATCCTCAAGATAGCTTGGGTCAGCAAATGATACTAATGGCGCAATCTCTTCAAAATGATGATGGCATTAAAAATGTCGTCAGCTATATAAATACGCTAAGTAGAAAATAGCTGGCTTTGGGGATCGAGAGAAAGACCCGTTAGCCCTTGGCCTGTCTCTAGGCTAACTATATACTCGAACTAGACACTGTTAAGATTTCTAGCAGATAGTGTGCTCAGTAATAAAAGACCAACAAGTAAATCGAATAAGAAAGTTTGAACTTAGGCGAAAGCCAAACCATCAGGAGCAAAAAATATGCCCGCGCTCGCTATAGTCAATCTAGTTATCTTCGCCGCTCTACTTAGCTTTATTTATCAGCTATCGAAGAAAGAGCTTGGGCTTTCAAAATTAGTATTAGTTGGTTTGGTTGTTGGAACACTGTTTGGAACTTACCTCCAAATAGTCTTCGGACGCGAGCATGTGGTTTCTCAGGAAACCATTGAATGGACCAACATAGTAGCAAATTCTTTCGTTAACCTGCTTCGAATGATAATCATTCCCCTAATTTTAGTGACGATGATAGCTGCCGTTCTCAAAGTCAGTGAAATAAAGTCATTGGGGAAAATTGGTGGCTCAGTTGTCGCTATCCTAGTCTTCACTACTATGATTGCTGCGCTCGTCGGGGCATTAATGGCGGCTGTTGCTGGGTTAGATGCTAGCGAGTTTAATCTTGGTGAAACCGAAGTAGCTCGGGCTGAAGTTTTAGAGTCTCGCCAAGACAGCATGGCCGATTTGAGCATTCCTCAACTTTTAACCAGCATGGTATCAACAAATATCTTCAGAGACCTTAGTCAGTCTAGAAGCATATCGATAATTGCCGTTGTAATTTTTGGGTTACTTTTTGGAATCGCTGCATTGTTGGTCGGACAAGAGGATAAGACCCATGGAGACCGGATTAGAGGCTTTATAGACACGACACAAGCTGTCGTCATGAAACTAGTAAAGATAGTGATGAACCTAACGCCTTACGGGGTTTTAGCCCTCATGACCAGAGTTATGTCCACCTCAGATTTTGGTGCACTTATTACTCTCCTAAGTTTCATGATAGCTTCCTACATAGCAATAGCGATCATGTTTGCCATTCATGCCCTAATGATTAGTCTGTTAGGAGCCAATTTAAAAAGCTATTTTCAAAAAGTGTGGCCAGTACTAACTTTCGCCTTTGTGACTCGTAGCTCGGCGGCTACTATTCCGCTTACTATTCGTGCACAAATAGAAGAGTTAAAAGTGCCAGCACCAATTGCCAATATAGCAGCATCTTTTGGTGCAACTATTGGTCAAAATGGCTGTGCAGGTATTTATCCTGCTATGTTGGCCGTCATGGTAGCGCCTAGCGTTGGAGTCGAGGTTGATTTCGGCTTTATCGTTTATCTCACCTTGGTTGTTGCCATCGGTTCTTTTGGGATAGCAGGCGTAGGTGGTGGTGCTACTAATGCCGCATTAGTTGTGCTCCCTTTGATGGGATTACCTGTTACCGTTGCTGCGCTGCTTATAACGATCGAACCACTTATCGATATGGCACGAACCGCCTTAAATGTGAATGGCGCAATTACAACTGGAATGGTTACCTCACGCTTGTTAGGCAGTGAAGGAGAATCAACAGATGCCAACCTAGTAAATCAGCCTGTGCAAGAAAATTAGATTTTAGTTCGTAAGACTTTTGTTAGTAGGTACGTATTGGAGAAATGATCATGTTAAGAATTAAGAAAATATCTATATCCGCTATTCTAGTTGTATTAGCGGGAATCGCTGCGGCTGTAAGTGCTCAGGAAATTACTCGTAACAATGAGGGCAGATACTTCTATACCAGTATTACTATTCCTCCAGGTGCTGAAACGATGTATTTAAGCGGCTCTGGCGCAAGCCCCCAAGCAGACGGTTCTTGGGGCGACATGCGTCAACAAACTATTGATACTTTTTCGAGTTTTAAAGAAACTTTAGAAGAGCAAGGGTGGGCAATGGGAGATATTGTTCAAGTGCGCGCATTCGCTGTCGCCGGTGATGATGGCTTGGATTTCGCAGGATTTAATGCGGGCTATGCCGAATTTTTTGGGACCTCAGATAATCCCAATAAACCGGTACGCTCGTTTGTTGAAATTAAAGATTTGGTTGTCGAGGGCTGGCTGATAGAAATAGAAATACGTGCTGCGCGAATGCCATAAAGTTAAGAAAAAGTTATTAATAGAAGGATCGATTATTTATGTGCGCGCACCTCTCGGTCCTTTTCATTTATATACTGGCGCTTCAGATTTATTGAGAAATAGATTTTCCTGATTTTTTTAATATTTGCTCTAAGCCTCCAACGTCCCAATGAAATTCAGCGTTGCTTTCTAAAGGAATTTTTTGTGGGTGGCAAATTCATAGACTAATCTACAATTACTGATTTTTCTTGAAAAGTTCTTAAGAATATTCTTTGCGTCGATCGGACGACGAAAATTTTTACTATTTAGAAACGGGTCAAGTTATCCGCAATGCGCAATCGAACTCAGTGCATTGCCGGAGTAAAACGTAACTATTCATAGATTATTGTCCAAGCTATAGATCGAGCGCGTTGCGCATTTCTCTTGCTGTCATCCCCCTCACATAAACATCTGTGCCCTGATCGAATTCTCGGGCTCGCTCTAAACCACCTACTATTACTGGATCAAAACCCGAATCAAAAACTAATTGCGTTGTTACGTCCACAGCTTCTTGATCGTCGCCTGCTATCGGAATGGCGATCCGTTCTCCTTTGCGATGGGCTTCATCTTGCACTTCTCTCCAGCTCAACGCATTAAATGCTCTTACCAACCGAACTCCTCTCAGATATTCAGCAGAAACAACACCAGTGCCTCTTTCTAAAGCGTCGGCAGCCATGTCCCCGTCTCGCTGAACGTAAGGGTTTCCGCAATCAATTACAATTTTTCCTTGCATAAGATGACCATAATCCCTGCCGATTTGAGGCGTAGCAGCATAAGGTACTGCCACTAGAACAATATCGCCGAATTCAGCCGCTTCCTGGGGATAGCCAGCGCGGCACTTTGGTCCTGCCTGTGCGACAAGATCTAACAAACTATCTGGATTACGGGAAGAAAATAGAATCTCATGACCTGCTTCAGCCCAGCGTAAGCCAACTGAGCCGCCGATTCTGCCAGACCCAATGATGCCAATTTTTAAAGGGTTAGATGATTGACCAAGTGCTTGGCGTGAATTCAGAATAAGTGGCAATGCTCCAAGAGTTCCGGCTGATACTATTAACTGACTGAGAAATTTACGGCGTTGATTTGAGAAATTTTCTTTCATGATGGGACCTGTCTACATTCTAGATTGATAAGAAACTTCTGTGCATTTCAGGATACCCAGAGTAAACAATTCATCACAATTGTTAAAGTCTCTGAACAGTAATCGAGCTAATGTGGAGTGTGCTGAGAAAGTCAGAAAATCTGAACCTACACTGTTCGCATGCCGCAAGCGCCTCAAATATCTCGGTGAGCACACGCTATTGCCTATCTTGGCACTTTTCATAGCGATGAAGATTTTCAGGATTGAAGGCTCAACCAAAGGGGTGTGTCTAGCTATCAGCGCCACAGGTTTGAGGTGAATTGAATAAGGGAACTAGTGTGCGAGGATGTCTTAAGGTATGTTGTGTGTATGAACTTTTTTCAACATCGGAGAAATAAATCAGCACCTTTTCTGCTTCTTTTTTATTGCTGCACGCTTATTTATTTTACTTTCGCTGCTTCTTATAGCTTTGGCCAATCGACGTTAGAGATTGATGATTTTAACGCTGCCTATCTTCAATACGGTGAAACCAAGAATTCAGAGCCCGAAATTGCTCGAGAAGCTGCTCGTCGTGCCTATGAACTAGGCAAGGAATTATTTGGTGCAAGTAGTGAGCGCAGCGCCATGCTAGCCATAAACTATGCGACCTTGATTGCCGATGAGTCTGCAAGTCAGTCTTTTCTTGATGAAGCAGTCGAGATATACCAAGCTGTATTTGGATTTGGCTCGGAGGCGATGATAGATCCTTTAATGCGATTGGGAAGAACCCTAAATGATCAAGAGAAGGAAGTACTGGCTCGCCAATATTATAGGCGAGCATTGCAATTAGCAGAAACCCATTTAGGTCCAGATTCCAGTAAGGTAGGAAGTATCGAAATAGAACTTGGTGCGATTAGCCTGCGAGTGGGAGAGCTGACTGAGGCTTGGGAAAGCATACAAGAAGCAAAAATAATTCTCAGCAAATTTACTGATGCAGGCTCTCAAAGTGGTTTAACTCGAATTGAATTACTTGCTGGTGAATACTTTCTAGCCCGTAATGAATATCAAAATGCCATAGAGCCTTTGCTTAACTCTTTGGCAAAATTTGAGAGATATCCTGGCTCTAATGTTGCTGTGCGCAATCGTATTGCATTGATCAATGCCTACGAGAATTCAGGGCAGCAAGACTTGGCCACGATCCAATGTGTAGCAATTGGAGAGACCCGCCGGGTCAGTGAAAATGAGAACTTAAGACCTGTCTACAGAGCTCGTTCAGAGGAACTGAATATCCATGGAATAGCTGGGGGAGTTCAGATAGAGTTTTTAGTGGATAAAGAAGGTTTCGTTAGGAACCCTAGACTAGTCTCGTCGCTGACAAATTCTGCTCTTGGCCGGAATCTCCTGGATCTAATTCAGAAATTTCGATTCGCTCCCCGATTCATTGATGGAACCGTTGTCGATAGCCCTAATCAAACTTATACCTTTGATTAAAAGATAAAAGCCAGGCCGGAAACAATTCGATGTTAAAGAAACAGCAAATTCTCTTCTTAGTTCTTTTACTTCAGTCAGTTCATGTTTATTCTCAATCCATTAGTGTGGTTGAGGCTAGTATTAGCGAATTGCAAACTGCTTTAGAAAATGGAAGTACAACATCTCTGCAGCTAGTAGATTTGTATTTAGCTAGAATTGAAGCCTATGACAAACAAGGTCCAGCTCTAAACAGTATAATTAGAATCAACCCTCGGGTTAGAGATCACGCAGTAGAGTTAGATAACGAAAGAGCACAAACAGGAGCGCGTTCATCTCTCCATGGTATTCCTGTTTTAATTAAAGACAACTACAACACAATTGATATGCCCACAACCAACGGTTCGGTTGCTCTAGCTAATTTTTTCCCAAGCTATAATGCGACCCAAGTTGATTTGTTGCTTGACGCTGGCGCAATAATTATTGCTAAGACAAATTTACATGAATATGCTCGCGGCATAACCAGTATTGCCTCGTTGGTAGGGCAAACGAGGAATCCCTATGACATTCGCCGTGTGCCTGGAGGATCAAGTGGTGGAACTGCGGCGGCAGTTGCTGCGAGTTTTGGCGCAATTGGGATGGGTTCAGATACTTGCGGATCGATTCGGATTCCATCTGCTTTCAATAATCTAATTGGCTTGCGCCCAAGCAAAGGCATTTCAAGTATCTACGGAATTATGCCTCTTTCACATACACAAGACACGGGTGGCCCATTAGCAAGAACAGTTGAAGATCTAGCATTGGTGTTGGACTTAACCATTGGTTATGACCCCAATGATGCAGCGACAGAGTTGATGCGAGAGCAAACACCGCCAAGGTTTCTAGAATCACTTAACTCGGTTGATTTGGAGGGACTACGGTTCGGCAAGATAAAAAGTTACTTTGAAGCTGCTAACTCTAGTACAAGAAGCGTAATCGAAGAGGCTTTGGAGTGGTATGCCGCAGAAGGCGTAGAAATTATCGAAGTGGAATTACTAGAACAAGGTGAATTAATCAATTCGTCAGGAGTAATTCAGCATGAATTCGAGATTGATTTTAACCGGTATCTCGCGGCGAACGGCAGTGAGGAAATAGCAAATGTGAATGATGTAGTCGAATATGGACTTCTCCATGGGGCTCTGGCGAATCAAATGAAGAGCAGCGTGGAAGAAGAGTTCGATGAAGATGCATATGAGAAATCAATTGAAGCTCGCTCAATGATTCGGGCCTCGATTGAAGATCTATTTGAACTTAATAGTTTAGACGTGTTGGTCTATCCAACTATCACACAATCACCCGCACTAATTGGAGATCCTCAGACCGGAAGTAGTTGTCAATTATCAGCCCATTCTGGATTACCGGCTTTATCCATGCCGGTTGGTTTTGCCAGTAATGATTTGCCAGTGGGGATGGAGATTCTTGGAAAGCATTTCCAAGATGTCGAATTGCTAGCCATTGCGAAGCATTATGAAGAGTCAAATAGTCCTCGGCAGACTCCTTCGGTGACTCCAGAGTTGATCAATGGAGAGGCTCCAAGTGTTGAGTCTAGACGATTAACTTTTAGTCAGAATTCAATCTCGCTGCAGTTAGACACTGAGTTCTCAATTCAAACGAATTTGTTTTCATTTAGGGTCACTCAAAACCCCGACAATGATGCTGAGGTTTTTGCAGTGACTCTTATAATAGATACAGAGGAAGGTATTGATCTCAATGAGCCTATTGTACTAAATCTCATGGGACCAAATATCAAACAGGCGAGTGGTGAGTACTTTATGAGTGAAGAGTTCAGGGAAGCCTATAATCAGAATCGGCTCTTCCTAAAAGTATTTGCAGACTCGACGTCAGTAACCGGGTCAACACAGCAGCTTTAAAAGAGTAGATTAGTTTTCGATTAGTTCCAAAATGCTATCTTTAAATTCGTCTACAGTCAGACCGCGCTCAGTGGGTAGCTCGCTGATATCAACATTTACTCCGGCAGCGACATCACCATTTCCCTCTATCAGGGCTTGGGGTTTTTTTATGGAGGGCGGAATAGAAGATACGGCCTGAATTTGTATAACGGGTTTTTGATCAATCGTACGCATTCTTCGTTCGCCCAACACCTCCTGGATAAGGAAATGTCCTTGTGACCACCCCAATAACGGATTTAACAAATTTCGGCTGGTTGATTCTACGAAATAGATCCCCTGTTCTCCGTCTTTAGGTATTACCAATCCACTTACCTCTACAACTTGATTGTTAAAAGTTCCTCCGGCAAATTTTAGTTCTATCAAATCAGATGAATAATCACCCTTAAGCACATCATTGATTTTAAAAGTCACATAGGTGTTTACAATGCCCGAATTTGAGTCCTGTCGAGTTTCATGCAAAATAACTTCACCTTCAAATACAAACTCCGCATCTTTAACTAGTTTATCAATGTCCATGCCTAGAATAGTTGTTGCAATTCCAGATGAAGAATATATAAAAGCAAATAGCAATATCAGGGGAATGTTGAATCTTCGGAATAACATAGACCTTTCCATTGAGTTTCTAAACTTCTTTATCCAATTATTGATCGTTTTCGATCGTACCAGATTTGCTTATTAGTGCAGGTTTAATTAAATATTTATTGTTTATTAGAACGGTTGGATCATGCAACAGAAACTTGAGCTGTTTTATTTGGCAGATTGAATTAGAAAGTAGGTTGATCAACTGGCAACAAAACTACTGGAACCATTTCACTGTATTGAAACCAATCCCCGTCAATTCTAACAATGTTTTCTTCAGCTTTATCGAGACGAGCGGTACCAGTAAATTCAACATCTAATCGAGGAATGCGAATAGTAATTTTGCGCCCCTCGACTCTCACCGAGTCTGCAGGCATTCCGTAAATTCCCATACCGCCGCTTACTAGAGCTGCAGCGTACTGACCTTCTCGCAGGCTGAAAGTAAAAGCCAAATTCGTGCTGTCCCTACCAATAACTAAAGGTCCTTCCCAAGAACCAACCAAAGACGGAGTTTCTAGTTTTTCCTGAGCTTGCACCGAGGCCATAATGATTGACAGACAGAGGAGAAGCACTTTTAGTTGTTTGATCATGCTTAGAATCTTAAATCACCAAGGCTACTTAGCGCAATGTTGAATTATGGTCCGGATGGCTATTCGAGGTCGCCGGGCAAAAACAAGGCAAGGCTTTTCTTCAAACCTATTTTCCAAATTAGCAACCCATGTAAGCATTAAATAAACTCGAAAAGATAGCTGAGCCATGAACATGGAGTAGGAACAAAGCTCCGACGTCATATTGATCAAAAAACTGGCTTGTCGACAGAATTATTATCTAAACAAATTTAAATCGATGGCCTCTGCCATAGCTTTATACCCAGCATTATTTGGATGTAAATTGTCTTCTGTATAGGCTGGCAGTATGTGTTTTGGATTAGATGGGTCTCTCACCACTGCATCAAAATCGATTACGCCATCAAATTCACCACTATTCCGTATAAATCTATTGACAGCTTGTCTTTGTACCTCACCTTCTTCACTGTAATATACTGCCTCTTCGAAGGGAGTTAACGTTGCGCCAATAATTTTTATTCCCTTTGCGTGGGCCCGAGCGATTATATTTCGATAGCCACTAATTATTTTATCAGCCAAAATCGGCGCGCCAGATTCCATAGTAGCCATGCCGATATCATTAATACCTTCCATCAGAATCATGTGACTAACTTTATTCATTGCCAGAACATCGCGCTCAAAGCGTGCTTGAAGGTTTTGACCGAACTGCGGGCTAGACTCCGTTGTGACACGATTACCACTTATTCCTGCGTTAATTACGGCAAATTTTTGTATAGTTGTGTCATTGAATATCCTACGGGCAAAATGATTTGGCCACCGCTGATTATCGGAATCTGTAGAACCCCAGCCATCTGTGATCGAGTCACCAACAGTTGCAATCGTCGTTATATTGCCGTCATTAATTACATCGATCGCAGTTAGAAGGTTCCATGCTGGCGTTTCGGCTTGTACTGGTAAATTAGTACTTGAGCTATGATTCCCCGGCGAAGAAATAAAATTCGTCTGGTTAGAAAGTGCGTGAGCGGTAAGGAAACCGAATTTATCCGGTAAATACAAACTAATACTTAAGTTAGTAAGTTCGGGAACGTTAGTTACAACAGGGTCACTAAAAATTACAGCACCGCGAGGTAGAGTTATCGAATTTTCGCCGTTAAACGTTATCGGCAGTTCGGTATTACTTTGAATAGAGCTTCCTTCAGCTTGCAAAGCAACACTTGCATCGCCAATAACTACTGGTGCATCTCCATGATAATTTGCTAATCGAATTCTTAATGCATTTCCACCAACGGAAGTATGTACAATCAAGCGTAGGGTTTGATTGTTCAGTAACTCATTGTCTTCACTAGTCGGTGGAAGGGTGCTGGGGCTGGTTGCCCAAGTCGTAATCCAGCGAGGATCATTGTGCCCTTGGGCAATAGCACCAAAAGTCGCTGCACCAAGTATTAGTGAGAATAGAAGTTGAGAAGCTAGGCGAGACTTAATGGTCATTGCAATGTCCTATGGTAAGGCGATCTCCGGAGTAAAGCATAGATAGCTATAGATTTAAATCCAGCCCCATATGTTGCGGTAGAACTTTCGAGTTGATATAAAACGCGATCGTAATCGTCAGGGTTCAAATCATGAAAATATTACCAGCGGTAGAAATGGAATCTCCCAGCGGTATTGAAGTAAATGCATCGATAATTTGGCTGCATGGTCTGGGAGCGAATGGCGATGATTTTGCGCCAATAGTTCCACAGCTGAATCTTCCTTTAGACTTTGGCATACGATTTATATTTCCCCATGCACCCTCTATCCCTGTAACCATCAATAATGGTTATGTGATGCCGGCTTGGTATGACATAAAACAAATGGACATAGATCGCCATGTGGACGATGAGCAACTGAAACAATCGGCTCAATGGGTACATAATCTTATAAATCGCGAACTTGAACGAGGCGTCGCTAGTGAGAGGATCATAGTCGCAGGATTTTCCCAGGGTGGAGCAGTTTCTTTTGAAGCTGCCTTAACCTATGAAAAGCCACTTGCTGGAATAATGGCCCTTTCAACCTATTTCGCCACGGCACATACCATCGAGATCAATCCATTGCATAGCTCCCTGCCTATCCTAATCTGTCACGGAGCCCTTGACCCGGTAGTGCCAGAGTCTATGGGGAAGCAGAGCCTAACTACCTTGCAAAGCTTGAAATTTGAGCCTGAATACAAAAGCTACCCTATGGAACACTCTGTTTGCCCTCAAGAAATAAGTGATATAGGCGCTTGGATAGCTCGGATTCTTGTTTAAGTAAAAACTGTTGACCTTAGAGTCAACTCTAAGCTTATACTATAGGCTAAGTTAATTGAGAATAAGGCTGGTGGGATGTTGAAAATCAGTGAACTAGCTGCAAAAACAGGCTTGTCAGCGCACACCATTCGCTTTTATGAAAAGCATGATCTGATTAGAGCTAGTGAGCGAAGTGAAGCTGGCTACCGCTATTATAATGATTCAGACATTCGTCGGGCTGAATTCGTGAAGGCTGCGCGCAATATTGGCTTCTCTTTGGAAGATATTTCCCAGCTATTATCCATTCGTGTAGATAAAACTAGCCACAGTTGCCAGGAGGTGACTGATATTACTCAACACAAATTAGATGAGGTCAATGAAAAAATTTCTGAACTCGAGTCAATGCAGAATACGCTCCAAATATTACTAAAGAGCTGTTGTGGAGGCCCCGAAAAGGCGACTCACTGTTCAATTATCGAAGCGCTGGAAGCCGGAGCGGTTGTTAAAGATAGGGGTGCTGCTTAATGAATTTTCTAACTATTTTTTGGAATTTGGTGATCGAAAGCGCTCCATGGCTGTTGATAGGTTATTTGCTGGCGGGGATTATTAAACAAGTGATTCCCAGCAGTTGGGTTGAAAAACAACTGGCAGAACCGGGATTTGTTTCAATTGTAAAAGGTGCTTTTATTGGTGCGCCACTTCCTCTTTGTTCCTGTGGCGTAATTCCTACTGCTCTAGCGATTCGGAAAGCTGGGGCTTCAAAAGGGGCAACGTCTTCATTCTTAGTGGCGACCCCTGAAACCGGCGTTGATTCAATTTCCTTCTCCTATGCTGTGCTAGGACCAATTTTCGCCCTGATGCGCCCTATCGGTGCATTAGTAAGTGCGATCATCACTGGCATACTAGTGAATTCTTTCGATAAAGAAGAAGTAATTGCAGAGACAAGTAGTTCGCAAAGTGGAAGTTGCTGCAGCAACAAGCAACAACAGCAAAAGGATATAGCTCCGTTAACTCAGAGATTCATTGGCGCATTCAAATATGGTTATGGGCAGATGATTGCTGACACCGCAAAATGGCTAGTTATCGGTCTAGTAGCTGCTGCAGTAATAACAGCCTTAGTCCCTCAGTCATTTTTTTTGCAATGGGGCAATGGCTTAGTCGCAATGATAATCATGGTAATTGTCGGTTTACCTATGTATATCTGTGCGACTGCGTCAACGCCTGTTGCAGCCGGTCTGCTCTTCGCGGGGATATCTCCAGGTGCTGCACTTGTGTTTATGTTGACAGGCCCAGCAACAAATATTGCTACGATGGGAGTGATTAAGGAACAACTGGGCATGCGTTCTCTAATCGCCTATTTGGCGGGTGTTATAGGAGCTGCAATTGCCTGCGGACTAATACTTAATGAACTCTACCAAGCCTTTGCTTGGCCTTTGCAAATCTCTATGTCTGAGCATGAGGCATTTCCTCTATGGCGACAGTTAGCCGCTGTAGTTTTAGTAGCGCTAATTGCAAGAGTTTGGGTGCAACCGCTGTTCTCTAAAAAGGAAACCCAGTCAGTAACTGCAGAACAAATTTAGTCGCCGAGCCCCTTTGCGCTGGCCACGTGATGATTTGTGTCAAGCTCAAGTAGCACATCGGATTTTTCTGGCAAAAACTTTAAACTATGACGGGTCAGTCTTTCGTAATGTTGGATGAAGCGCTCTAATTGTTCTTCATTCATTAATGCGGAAGCATCTAATGAGCTAATTTTTCTAAGCTTCTCTTCCTGCAGTTTTCGCCATTCAAATACCTGCTCATAGGAAGGTGCTTTCAACATGATCAGAAATTGAATTTGATTAAAAACAGACTGATAGCGACCTGCCAATTGAGAATTAACGAACTCTCGCCAGTTTCTATCTGAATCTTCTTGTGCTTCGAATATATTGATCGGATCTTTTAACTGAGCAGGGTCTTGTACTGGTGCGGCAACGCACCACCCTTCGAGTATTATCGCGTCTACACGGCCGTTAATGCGTTTCCAGTTTGATTCAGAATAGCGATCGTCCAATGCCTTATTAAATCTTGGCAAGCAAACAGATTGACCAGGTTGCTGAGCGTACAAGCTGTTCAACTTCTCTAAGAGCAATGCTATGTCATGCGTACCCGGTACCCCCCGAGTTATCAGCATTGGATGTTCCTTTTTCGCGAGCTCTTGTCGTTCCTTTTTTGTGAAATAAAAGTCGTCAATTGAAAAGCTGGTCATATTAAATTCTCGAGCTTCCAGCAATCGGACAAGCAACTTAGTTAAGGTAGTTTTGCCAGTACCTTGAGCGCCATTAATACCCAGCAACAAAGGTCGCTTTGATTTCAAAATCAATTTCGCAATTTTTTTGGCCAACGGCACAAAGTACTTTAAAGCATCTCTCCCATAGGACTCTGGCAAGGACTCTTGTTCAATGAAATCTTGGATGAGTTGTGAATACATTGTGCATAACTATCAAGCTAATTGTTGAGGACTGTTGAATCCAGGACATAGTACAGTGGCATAAATAAAAGGATCAATTACTACGTGCTGAGTAAAATAAGCCTGTGTTACGATGATACTATCTAGTTAGATTTTTGTGTCTTTTCGTTTTTCCTCTGACGGCTATTGAGTTAATTAATTTTAATGAAGTTTCCTATTCTGCCAGAACGTCCATTGTTAATTTCTCCAAGCTTAGCTGCAACGATTGGTTTACAAGAAGCTCTTATGTTGCAAGTACTAGCAGATTTACTCGAATTTCGTGAGCCGATGGCATTATCAAATAGTCCAGGGCTTAAAGGAGTAAAAATTGCATATTCAGAGCTGCTCTCTCTTTTGGGATTTTGGGAACTTAAAGATATTAAGTATATTCAGGCAAATCTAGAGAATCTGGGTATGCTAACGGTCGAATCTACGACTGTAGATGACGAAATCCTCGTTGCTATAAATGATCAAGGGCATGCCAAAGTTAAGAGCGAGAATGACATTGCCAAATCAACGCCGAAAATGCCAAAAGTTCCTAACAGTGGAGCTGCTTCTTTAATACCTATAGATTGGCAACCAGATCAAAATTGGATCCGTTTGTGCGAACAACACTCAATTCCAGAACAATTTGTTTACACGTTAATACCCGAATTTGTGAACTATTGGAGAGATCGTGGGCAATCACGTTTCTCCTGGGGGAATGCCTTCTACAAACATGTTTTGAAAGAATGGCGTAATGAGCAAACTCGAAAAGGGGTCCACGAATCAGCTACTACTATGTCGGCAACTTGGTTCCCAAATCCGGATGCGGTAGAGATCCTCGAAAACGCAGATATCAATCGCAGTTTCATTGAGGATGCCGTTCCAGAATTTGTTCTCTACTGGCAGGAGAGGGGGGTCGTGCACGGTGCCTGGAATACGAAGTTTATTGAACATATTCGCCGTCAATGGGCAAAGTTTGCGGCTTCCTTCGGCAGAGATGACACACCTAAAGCCATCTCTAGTGACTGGCAACCCAGTGTGGACTGCTTCGAAATCTTAGCCCTAGCTGAGATTGATGAAGATTGGGCAAAAAGTCGAGTACCTGAATTTGTTTTGTATTGGAAAGACAGTCAGCAAGTTAAATCTTCCTGGAATACTGTTTTTCTACAATTTATTAAGCAAGATTGGGCTAGACAGCTAAAACATTTGGAAATTACTGAAGCATCAGATGCAGAAAATCAATCCATTGCTGGATCAAGCCAGCAAAGAGTTAAAGAGAAATTCCAGCAAATCGCTGACCGAAGCTGGGCAGAGTAGTAAATCACCCGACCTAAGCCGCGACCGTATTGCTGAGCCTGATCATGACTACGAGAATGATAGGGTGCGCGATCATGTCGATGCTATTAATCAAGTTTTCGCTGAATTCGAATTTGCTTATCATAATCAGTTTCATAAGGCCTTTGCAGAATCTGAAGCTTTAGTGATAGCTAAGAAATATTGGCTTAGTAGTTTGGAGCGATACTCTCCGCGCCAAATCGTGGCTGCTGCAAAAAAAGTGATTCAATCACAGGAATATTTGCCCTCTATAGCAGTTTTCACACGTGCTTGTGATGAGGGAACGGGCCTCTTTGGCCTGCCTTCAGTGAGACAAGCCTACTTAGAAGCCTGTTCTGCTCCTTCACCCAAGAAACATTATAACTGGAGCCACGAGGCTGTTTACTATGCCGGCAAGGCGACCGGATGGTATCTATTAGCAAATGAACCTGAATCATCCGCACTTTCAGTCTTTGAATATCACTACGAACAATTGTGCAGGCGAGTCGTTAATGGTGAACAGCTCACCATTGAAACACCTGCGGCATTATCAGACAACATAGAACGCACGCTAGACAAGGAAGAAGCTAGAGCACGCATCGCAAAATTGAAGAAAAAGCTGGGACTGTAGCGGTGGACTGCATGCTAAGCATTTAATTTTTTGTGTTTGATACGTTTCGGCTGAGAAGAGTCACCCGGATGTTTTTTTCGTTCTGCTTCATAATCTGAATAATTGCCTTCGTGAAAGGACACTTTGCTCTCGCCTTCAAAGGCGAGGATGTGGGTGCAGATGCGATCGAGAAACCAGCGATCGTGAGAAACTACAATCGCACAGCCTGGAAAGGCCAGGAGTCCTTCTTCTAGGGCTCTAAGTGTCTCTACATCTAAGTCGTTAGTCGGCTCGTCCAGTAATAAGACATTTCCTCCCCGTTTAAGCAATTTGGCCATATGTAATCGGTTGCGCTCACCACCGGATAAATCTTTAACAAATTTCTGCTGGTCACCACCGCGGAAATTAAATCGACTAGCATAGGCACGAGAAGAAATTTCATATTTACCGATCTGCAGCAGATCCTGTTCGTCGGAAATTTCTTGCCACACAGTATTCGCCCCATTTAGTTCGTCACGGCTCTGATCGACATAAGCCAGATCGACGGTTTCACCTAATTCCATATGGCCAGAATCTGGTTGTTCGCTGCCCACTAACATCCGAAGAAACGTTGTTTTGCCTGCGCCATTGCCACCAATAATGCCCACTATACTTCCTTTAGGTACGGAGAAACTTAGTTTGTCGACTAGGATTTTATCGCCGAAACTCTTACACAAGTCTTTGACTTCAAGGACTTTGTCGCCGAGTCTTGGTCCAGGAGGTATATAAAGCTCTTGAGTTTCATTGCGTAATTGAAAATCTTGGGAATTCAGCTCTTCGAATCTCGCTATTCTAGCTTTGCTCTTGGATTGACGACCTTTGGGATTGGCGCGAACCCATTCCAATTCAGATTTGATTGTACGTTCATGAGCTGCTTGTTGTTTTCCTTCTACAGCTATTCGTTTTTCTTTTGTTTCCAGCCAGGCACTGTAATTACCTTCATAAGGGATGCCATGACCGCGATCCAATTCCAGAATCCAACCGGCAGCATTGTCTAAAAAATAGCGATCATGTGTAATAGCAACTACGGTACCCGGGTATTCCTGCAGAAATCTCTCAAGCCAGGCTACGCTCTCCGCATCAAGGTGGTTGGTGGGTTCATCCAGTAGAAGCATATCAGGTTTAGAAAGCAACAATCGGCAAAGTGCGATACGGCGCTTTTCTCCCCCGGATAAATGTCCTACAGATTCTTCCCAAGGAGGCAAGCGCAGAGCATCGGCCGCAATCTCTAAGGTTCGTTCAATTTGCCAACCATCCACTGCATCGATGGCATTCTGTAATTCACCCTGCTTCTCAAGCAGCGCATTCATCTCTTCGTCTTCCATGGGCTCGGCAAATTTGTCACTAATTGAATTAAATTCTTCAACTAGGCCAATAATGTCTCGAATACCATCTTGCACATTTCCGCGCACATCTTTGGAATCATCCAATTCTGGTTCTTGCGGTAAATAGCCAATGTTAATGCCGGGCTGGGGTCGGGCCTCGCCGTTAATATCCGTATCTCTGCCTGCCATTATCCTAAGCAGTGTCGATTTGCCTGCTCCATTGAGACCCAATACACCAATCTTTGCACCAGGGAAAAAAGAAAGTGAAATATCTTTCAAAATTTCTCTCTTGGGAGGCACTACCTTGCCAACACGGTGCATTGTGTAAACAAACTGCGACATTCTTAACTCCGAGACCTATTTTTATGAGAACCACATTATCGCATACGACATGTCGTGTTTCTTGGAAAAAATTGGTAGCAAAACCCCAATATATAGATGCTCATCGAAGAGTCATCGGGTAGAATGTGGCCTTCGAAAATCTAAGCTCGTTATTGGGAGTAGTGAATGTTCAAGAGCGATATCAGCCTATCGGAATTTGATCCAGAAATTAGTGCAGCTATCGAAGCGGAAAAAACTCGTCAGGAAGAACACATCGAATTGATTGCATCAGAGAACCATACTAGCCCTTTAATAATGGAAACGCAGGGCTCAGTATTAACTAATAAATATGCGGAAGGTTATCCGCGAAAGCGCTACTACGGCGGCTGTGAAAATGTCGATGTAGTTGAAGAGCTAGCGATTGCCCGTGCTAAGGAATTATTTCAGGCAGATTATGCCAACGTGCAGCCTCACTCAGGCTCGCAAGCAAATGCATCGGCCTACATGGCTTTGCTTGAGCCAGGTGATACCCTCCTAGGTATGAGCTTAGCGGATGGTGGGCATTTGACCCATGGTGCTAGTGTTAGTTTTTCGGGAAGGATCTATAAAGCTTTTCAGTATGGTCTAAAAACCGGAACCGGTGAGGTCGACTACGATCAAGTAGATACGCTGGCGCAAGAACACAAACCGAAATTAATCATAGCTGGTTTTTCGGCTTACTCTAGAGTTATTGATTGGCAAAAGTTTAGAGATATTGCTGACAGTATTGGAGCCTATTTTCTTGTTGATATGGCACATGTCTCAGGGCTAATTGCAGCTGGTGTGTATCCAAGTCCAGTGAATATTGCTGATGTGACCACATCGACTACTCATAAGACTCTGCGCGGGCCGCGCGGCGGAATCATTCTGGCACGGTCTAATCCAGACCTTGAAAAGAAACTAAATTTTGCGGTATTTCCCGAAAGCCAGGGTGGACCACTAATGCACGTGATCGCTGCCAAAGCCGTTTGTTTTAAGGAAGCCATGAACGAAGGTTTCGTTAGCTATCAAAAACAAACCATCGAAAACGCACGCACGATGGCTAAGGTTTTTATAGAGCGTGGGTTTGATATTGTTTCCAATGGAACTGATGACCATCTCTTTCTTTTAAGTTTAATAAAGCAGGGCATTACAGGCAAAGATGCGGACGCGGCTCTTGGAAGGGCGAATATCACAGTTAATAAAAATGCGGTTCCCAATGATCCTAATCCACCGTTTGTTACTAGTGGGCTGCGTATTGGCTCCCCGGCCATAACTACTCGTGGTTTTAAGCAAGCAGAGGTTAGCGAACTAACTGGCTGGATTTGCGATATCCTGTATGATTTAGGGAATGAAGAGAAAATAGCTGAAGTAAAATCTAAGGTGGTAGAGCTTTGCTCGCGATTCCCTGTATACCAATAACTATTTTCAATTAAGCTATTTAATAAATAACAAGAAACAACTAGAGCAAAAGGTTTTATATGCATTGCCCTTTCTGTAGTGCCGTAGACACTAAGGTAATAGATTCTCGTTTAGTATCTGAAGGAAATCACGTACGCAGAAGGCGCGAATGTATTACCTGCGAAGAACGATTCACGACCTACGAATCAGCAGAATTGGTTATGCCAAGAATTATTAAACAAGACGGCATTAGAGAACCGTTTAACGAAGACAAACTTTTTGCAGGCTTATCTAAAGCTTTGGAGAAAAGGCCAGTCAGTATTGAAAAAGTGGAAGAAGCAGTCAGTCGCATTAAAGCCAATCTTCGCTCAACGGGCGAAAGAGAAATTCACTCTCGCGATGTGGGCGAGCAGGTAATGAAAGAGCTTCGAGAGCTCGACGAAGTTGCGTTTGTTAGGTTCGCTTCAGTTTATCGAAGCTTTAAAGATCTTAATGAGTTTAGAGAAGAGATCGATCGGCTGTCAAAAGACACCTCAAGCTAGTTCCAACAATCACTTTCAATTCTGTTAGGATCGTAACACCTTACAACGATATAATCTTGCTCGCAAAAATATTTAGCCCTTATCCATAGTACGGAGACGAAGAGTTTTTGTTATGAAGGCTCTACAGAATCAACAGCTTAATCCGGCTATTCTTGAATGGCCAGTTTATATGCGAAGAGCATTGCAATTGGCTGGTAATGTGTTGTGCACCACACCAAATCCTCGGGTCGGATGTATCATCGTTAATAATAATAGTGTAGTTGGAGAGGGGTGGCACATAGCTGCAGGCCAAGCGCATGCTGAAGTAATGGCTTTGCAATCTGCCGGAGATCTTACGCAAGGAGCAACTGCTTTCGTTAGTTTAGAGCCGTGTGCCCACCGTGGCCGGACAGGTCCTTGCAGCCAAGCCCTGATTAAAGCGGGGATAGCTAT
>MDSV01176796.1_pt1 | contig 27196 bp, 36 predicted proteins | sample 810851 | NCBI WGS metagenome assembly MDSV01 (sample SAMN05326640, study PRJNA326480) | marine metagenome | isolation source: seawater | place: Atlantic Ocean: North East | collected 2012 | reverse complement strand
TAGAATTGATTCCAAGAATACAGGTTTTGCAACTGTTTTATTTTACTTTGTATCATTATACTTTTGTATTTTGATTATTAACTCGTCTATTTCTTCATTTGGAAAGGTAGAATAGACCTCGTCTACCTTATTACTTACATATTTGTAAGTGAATTCTTTTTGTTTAACACCAAAGTGTCTTACAATTAAATCTCGTTTATCATAACCATAAGGACTATGGTAAGAATTATAAATAGAAAGCTTCATACTATTATCGCTGAGGATCATAGCTTCGAGATGTTTAGTTTGTATATATTTATTGATGTTCATGTTTATATTATCTATTAAGTGTCGTATTTAGTTTGTAATGTTATTAATTCTACTTTGTAAAACATTTTCATTACTAGTTTCAACACACTGTTTACGGTAAAAATCGTTAATAAAACCACGTGTTTCATCAAGTAGCTCGTTATAGTTTTCAGCAGTTGCTTCATCTATTTTACCACTTACCATGTCTTCATGTATATATTCTTGCATATCATTTAAGTTATCCATTGCCCAAAGTAATTGTGTTGAGTAATAAATTTGATTTCCAGTAAAAGACATTATACCTAATGCTCCTACACTTATTAATATTTTTTTCATAGTATTTGAGTTAAAAGATTATATACTTCATCTTGATCAGACTTTGATAAGTTTTTATATTCAGTAGTTTTAGAGTTACCTAGTATCATTATACATTGCTGAGTCATTTCATATTTATTTACAGTCTTTTCCATTTCTGCAAATGCTTTTGACCATGACCAATTACTTGGTGAGTTAGGATTATACATAGTGTTCAGTTTTTAAATTATATACTTTGTAAATACATTTAGTAATATTAATATCTACTTCATTTAAAAAGTCAATAAAGTTATTAGTTAAATGAGGTGAATCATTATATTGATATGTAGTTTCACCATCAGGTAATATTATTTCAAATTCGTATTCAAAGTTATTCATAGTTATTTATTATATATTCTTGTTGTTCTTCAGTGCATGTAGTGAAACCAAATTCACCAAATAATTCTTCTGATAGTATATCAAGTTGTTTCATAGTTATTTATTTTTATTAGTTTGTGCTGAGTCAAGTATTCGTTTTATTTATACATGCTAAAGTATGACTATCAACTACATGTTTTGTTTATTATATTATCTTTACTTATTCGTATTTATTTTGTATAATTTCAGTTACTAAATCTATTAAAATTATAGTTGGAATAGTTATTAAAAATGGTATGATTAATAGTATCATAAGAGTGTATATTTGTTTATTAGTTATTTTTATAGTTATAGTCTTACACTTGATATCTCAATATCTTACATAGATATATTAATATATTATATTATTAATAGTGTGACATTAGCCTATTAATTATATATAGTAACAGGCTATTGTCATAGTATTATACTATTTCTGATAATTCTCTACAGAATTTTGGAACAGTATTAGAATTAGTATAAGATTTATATTCTTGAAAGCAAGGCATTTCTTCAAACTTTTGTTGAAATGTAGAATATATTTCATCGTGATCATAAGTATAAGTTATATTTTTATTATTAGTAAAAGTAATTACTGAGTTAGTACCGATTAAAGATTTTCTTATTACAAATCTTTTAGTTGTTAGATTATTAGTTTTCATATTTATTATTTATTAGTTTATATTTATATTATCTATTGTTATTCGTATTTATATTGTATATTAAATTCCGTTAAATGAAATGTATTGTACAATTCCTGTAGTTACTATGTTATAAGTTATTAGTATAATCATAGTTGTTATAAATGTGATTGGTAGTATTAATTGTTTCATAGTTATTTAGTTTAGTTATATATATTATCTACGAAGCATCGTATTTATTATGTAAAAAAAATGAATATATATAAACGTGAAAAGAAAATATGAAGGGGGCCCGGTCAAAAAAAAGTCAAAAGGTATTTTAATTAAAAAGTAGAGAGAGGGGGGCAACCCCTAACTTCTATATTTCTAATAATTTTTTAAAAATAGTGACATTAGCTACTTAATATGTAGAATAACAGGCTAGTGTCACAGTATTAATCTATGTAAATAATTGATTTTACCTGTAAATAACTAATAATATACGAAAATATTAAAAAACAAAGACAAAAATGCCAATAATTTACACATATCCAACAAAAGCAACACCGGTTGACGCAGATTTAGTACTTATTTCCGATAGTGCAAGCACAAATCCGTCAAATCAGACAAAACAAGTGACAATGTCGTCTATAAGGACGTTTGTAGGTACAACTAGTTACACAGCTGGCGATGGTTTAGACTTAACTGGCAATACTTTTAGTACAGATTTAAAAGCTAATGGTGGTTTAGTTATAGAAGCTACAGAATTAGCAGTAGATTTAGGAGCATCGTCAATAACAGGTACTTTAGCTGCCGCAGATGGAGGTACTGGACTCACAAGTATAGCTTCATTACAAAATGCTAGTATAAATTATGCTAGTGATGGTACTAATGCGCTACCAGTAGATCATGGAGGAACTGGAAATACAGCAACTGCTTTATACTCTGTCTTTGTAGGAACTGGCGCTACAGCTGTATCACCTTCAACTTCTGTATCAACAGGAATAAGAGTACCAAAAGGTTCTAGCGCGCAACAACCAGCAGCAGCCAGTGGTATAAATGGTTTAATTAGATATAACACAACAAGTAACCAACTTGAAGTTGTGATTAACGGAGCCTGGAGAGACATAACAACAACAGCTCCATAAACAGATTAAATAACCGAACTATCAAGTGATAGTATAAATAACCAACGTTAACATAAAACCAAACAACATGACGTTTTTATACACCAGTAGCTTTAGAGCTGCTACACAACCAGATCAAAGTATGATCAACCATTGGAAACATATAACCGAAAAAAGCAATTGGAGAATTGTTCAGTTACCAAATGGATTTTATCAAACAGAATACAAACATCCAGAAGAGGATGATTGGGTAGATGTAACTAGAAGAGAAACAATGGATGGAGCAGAGGCTGCTATCGATAGCTCTATAGAACATTACTCAAAGAAACTAGAATTTTTAAAAGGACCTAAGGTAGTTAAAACTTTCTAATAGTATTCAAACAATTATATTAAATTAAATTAAATGAACGAGACGATAGTCAAAAACCTTAACTTCGGTAACGATGCTAAGGCTGCTATACTAAATGGTATAGATAAACTTACACAAGCTGTTAGCTCTACACTAGGAGCTAGCGGCAAGTGTGTTATATTAGAGGATGCAACAGGTAATCCTCAGATAACAAAAGATGGAGTAACAGTAGCTAATTCAGTTATATTATTAGATCCAGTAGAAAACATGGGAGCTAAACTATTAAAAGAAGCAGCTAGAAAAACAGTTACAGAAGCAGGAGATGGAACAACAACGGCAACAATTTTAGCACATGCTATATTAAAAGAGGCTAACAAGCACAGTGACTTAAACCCAAGAGATTTAAAACAAGGAATTAATTTAGCTGTTGAAAAAGTAGTGCATTATCTTGAAAAACACTCTTCAAAAGTTAAGGGTGATAAAATAAAACAAGTAGCTACTATATCAGCTAATAACGATATTTATTTAGGAGAGGTTATAAACGAAGCTTTTAAAGCAGTAGATGAAACAGGTATAGTTATAATGGAAACACATGAACAGCCTGAAACAGTAGTAGAAAGAATAGAGGGTGTACAGTACGATAAAGGTATCATAAGTAGTCATTTTATTACACATCCTGAAAAAGGTACTGCAGAACTTGAAAACGCATTAGTTTTAATTATAGAAAACAAAGTAGAAAATATTAGAAAAATACAAAGTGTATTAGAGCATGTTATAAAAAACAAACACCAACTTTTAATTATAGCAGATGTAGATCCTCAAGTAATGACTGCATTAGCTATGAATAAATCAAAAGGTAACATAAAAGTAAATGTTATTGATGCTCCTACATTTGGTATAAATAAGAAAGATACTTTAGATGACTTAGCTTTATTAACAGGTGCGACTGTTATAAATGAAGATTTAGGAGACAACATGGATCTTATAGAACCTGAGCATTTAGGATTTTGTATTAAGTCAGTTAGCGATAGGCAAGAAACTATAATACAAATAGAAGAAACACCTGAGGAGGTTAAGAAGCTTATAAAAAACTTACAAAAACAAATTGAAAAAGCTACTAATCCTAACATGGTTATAAGGTTAGAAAAAAGATTAGCTAGACTTTTAGCTAAGGTAGCTATTGTTAAAGTAGGTGCTAACTCAGAGGTTGAGTTAAAAGAAAAAAGAGATAGAGTAGAAGATGCTATATGTGCTACAAAAGCCGCGATTAAAGAAGGTATAGTGCCAGGAGGAGGTATTGCTTTGCTAAATGCCGCAAACAGTATAACGCCTAAATCATTATCAGAAGAAGTATTATTAGAAGCTATAAAAGCTCCTTATAGAATTATACTTGAAAATGCTGGTATATTAGATTACGAAGCTCCTAATGTAAAAGGTAGAGGATTAAATGTGGTTACAGGTAAAACGGTAAGTATGGTAAAGTCCGGAATAATAGATCCATTACTTGTTACTAAAAGCGCACTTAAAAACGCGGCTTCTGTAGCTACTACTATAATGTCAACTGATTGTGTAATTAATAACTTAAGAGCATGAAAGCAGTAGGTAAGTATATAGTTATAATACCAGAAAAGGAAGCACCTATAAAAACAGATGGTGGATTAATATTAGCAGAAAAACAAAGAGAAGATATTAGATACAGAAAAGCAATTGTTGTAAATGTAGGAGATGCTGTAGCTGTTGTAAAAGAAAAAGATAATATATACTATGATAGACATTCTGGTTTTGGTATAGAAATAAATAAAAAACAATACAAAGTAATTAAGGAACACGACGTGGTCATAATATTGTAAATATGAGTAAATTAAAGAACAGAAAACCTAAAGTTAAATTTAGGAGTTACGGTAGTGGTGAGAAACTTCCAATAGTTAAGTCTGAGGGAAATTTTTATCTAGCTGATCAGTCTTATGAAAATATTGGCCATGGAGATTTTATAGGCCAAAATACTACTAAACTAGAAGGACCGTCAAAAAGAGCTATAAGAGGTAAAGGTAAAAAATCTAAAAACGTTAGAGTTTATAATGATAAAGGAGATCCTATATTTTTAGAAGACACTTCGTCTATGAAGAGAATGATGAATCCAATAAAGCAAGAAGATGGCTTTGATTATTCAGACAAAAACCGAGCAAAAACAGAAAAAGATAAATACGGTTTTACTAAAGATGAAAAGAAAAAAATATCTAAAAACTTAAAATCTAAAAATAAGCAAGCTAAGCAAGATAATAAAGAAAAAGCTAAAACTGCTAAAGAAAAAGCTAAAAGTTCTCCTGAAGCAATAGCAAAAAAAGAAGATAGAAAAGCTAAAGCAACTGATATAGTTCACAGTCTAGGTAGAGCTATGGAAGCTTTTGGAACTGGTAAAGCTACTGCTGCTCCTTCTAAAACTAAAACAGAAGAGCTAGCTGAAGACAGAAAAAAGAAAACAACTAAACCCAGTGACAATTTAAAAATTGATAAATCTGATGGTTTAGCAACTCTTGACGATACACAGAAAAAAGATAATTCAAAATCTCCAGCAACTAGAAGAGACATGGCTTTAATGAGAAAAGCAATGCAAAAAATTAAAAAACCTTTACATAAGTATTGAGAAGACTATTATCATCTGACTTAAAGGAGCTCAATATATTAAAACATTATCGCATAATACGTAAATGGGCTAGCAAAGTATGTAATATTAAAGAGGCAGACCTTGAACTACTATTTTATTTAGATGCTATAGATTTTTTTACTAAGCAAGATTTTAAAGATGGTACTTACTCTTATTCTTGGGATAACAGAAGATGGAATAGATTACTAAAAGAAGGTTGGATAGTAGTATGGAGAAAAAGAAACAGAACAACTCAAAAATTCCATATATACAAAGTTTCAATGAAAGGTAAACAGTTATTGTCTAGAATATATAGAATAATGCTAGGTGAAGAAGATATACCTGAAAATACTAAAAGCAATAAATTAATGAAAAGAATAAGCTATACAGATAAAGTAATGGCTACTTCTATAACTTATTTAAACAAAGATAAAACTAGATAATATGAATCAACAAATTGATCCAATAACAGGTTTACCAATAACAACTAACGTTGGAGCGCCTGGCTCAACTCCAATACCTGGAGCAGTACCACACAGCTTGCCTCAAGAAGGTGTACAAGCAGGGGGTAGAACTTTAACTTCAGATCCCATGTATCAACCACCATTGATGAAACTTGATCCAATGTATAACGGTAAACCAGGTGTTCAAAAAGAAGATTTTAAACAATTTAAAAAATAATTATGCCAAGCAACGGAGAAAAACAAAAATCAGCAGGTGTTAAATTATCTACACCTAAAAGATGTATGCCATTAGGAGAAAGAACAATGAAGTCTAAGGACGATACTATTTCACCTGCTTTTACGGTAAACAATATACCTTACAAAGGTAATGCTAATCTTCTAGCAAACAAAGACTCATGAGCTTAGATGACTTAAAGTTATATTGTTTTAATATAACTTCTTTTACAATCGCAAGTTTTGATTGGTTAGAACCTTTTTTAAAAATAACTTTATTATTTGTAACTATAGGTTACACTGCTCATAAATGGTGGAAGTTAAAAAAAAGCTAAATGAGAAATATTAAAGAAATTATAGTCCATTGTTCTGCTACTCGCGAAGGACAAAATATTCCTGTAGAAACAATCAGGAAGTGGCACGTAGAGGGCAGAGGTTGGACTGACATAGGATATCATTTCTATATAGACATAAATGGTAATATATATAAAGGTAGAGATATATCTAGATCAGGAGCACACTGTAAAGGACATAATAGATATTCAATAGGCATTTGCTATTGTGGTGGCGTTGAAGCAGATGGTAAGACTCCTAAAGACACTAGAACAGATAAGCAAAAAGAAAGTTTATTATCAGTTATTAAAACAATGAAAGCAATGTATCCAGACTCAATTGTTTATTCACATAATGAATTTGCTAATAAAGCATGTCCTAGTTTTAACGCGACAAAAGAATATAAAAACTTATAAAATGAATAGGTACGATAAAGATATGATGCATGAAAGAGAATTAATCTATGATGCAAAAGGACAATTACACAAGGCAGATAAAAAATATAAAAAAGGAGATAAAAAAGCAAAACAAACTATGATTCACGATCGTGAATTAATATATGATGCTAAAACAGACATACACAAAGAGGACGAAGCTAAGCATAGTTCTGTAGATAAAATATTAAAACATTCAAGAAAAAATAGATCATAATGGGAAAAGGACATTCAGGTAATCTTAGTCATCACGGAGCGATGAAAGTATTAAAACACATGAGCGGTAAAGGTGTTAAAGACGCTGACACAATGATAATGCCAGTAGTTAATAGAGAAAAAGACGCTATGAAAAAAGGAGATAGTGCCATGAAGATGAATCATGCTATGAAAAGATACGGACATAGTAAAGATGCTATGAAGAGATATGGTCATAGTAAAGATGCTATGAAAAGATACGGGCATAAAAAATGAAACCAAAAGGTTTAGGCGATACTATAGAACGCTTTACTAGCGCTACTGGTATAAAAAGATTAGCAGATATGATACCTGGTGGCTGCGGTTGTGATCACCGAAAAGATTGGTTTAATAAAAATTTTCCTTATAAAAAATAATAATATGGCTTTTAAAATTACACCGTTTTACAATATAGATAATACTCCTATATATAGGACTTTAGCTGAAGACGGTGTATTAGGTATTGCTAATAAAAATGGTACTATTAGAGTAAGCAAGGATATTAGTGGTGCTCAATTAAGAGATACTATAAACCATGAAAAAGTTCATGTTGATGATATGAAAAATGGATTGCTTTGGTATGATAATGATTATATGTACTCAAGGCAAAGCATTAATGATGAGTGGACAAAAATAAAACGTAGTGAACACATGGATGGTAATCCTAATCTAGCCCATGAAAAGAAAGCTAATAGAATAATGAAACAAAAAAGAAATGAAAGAACCGTTTAAATTAAGAAATGGAGTAGGAAATAAAAATCCTTACAGTTCTATGCAAAAAAAGGGTTATATTGCCCCAATTCAACAAGTAGATCCTAGTTCAAATAAAGGTGTTGGTTTTGATAAACTTAGAAATAGTGTTAAGTACGAAATGGCTAAAAATCCTGAAAAGTATAACATAAAACCAGGTGGATACGAAAGTAAACAATTAGAAAGTTTTAAAAAAGATGTTTATTATAAAGGTAGAGAGAGAGACGCTGCTGCGTCAGTTTTAGCTAAAGGTAAACAAATGCAGGAAGCTAAAACAGATGTTTTGGTTAAAGACAGAAAAGTTAACGAAGGTATTACTACAGATAAGCAAAGAATTGAAGGTAGAGAAGGGGATTTTTCTGATTTATCTATAGTAACAAATACTCAATATGATAAAGCTGGAGATAAAGATTATACTAAAATAGGTGCACCTAGAGATTCTTACGAGCTTAAGGGCAATATGTAAAGTATGAAAAAAAAATTTAAAGATACTAAAATAGCGGCTTTTTTAAAACATAAAGCCCCAGCTATATTAGATGGTATTGGTGACATATTACCAGATCAAGGAGGTTTTGGTTTAGTAAAAAATCTTATAACAAGTGATGATGATATAGAGCCAGAGGATAAAGAAAAAGCTATGAAACTTCTTGAGCTTGATATACAAGAAATGAAAGAAGTATCAAGCAGGTGGAGATCTGATATGAAATCAGATTCATGGCTTAGTAAAAATACTAGGCCTTTAGCGTTGGTATTCTTAACGCTATCATCTGTATTTATAATGTGTGTAGATTCTTTTCACATGCAGTTTGAAGTAGATACAGCTTGGATAGAATTATTAAAAACATTACTAATTACAGTATATGTAGCGTACTTTGGATCTAGAGGCGCAGAAAAAATAACAAAAATAAATAAATAAAAATGATTGGAGTTCAAGGAAACGAAGCCGCACAAGCAAGAGTTTTTGCCCATGATGCAGTTAATATAGTCGTTGGAGCTATTAATTGGAGTGCTACATCAGACACAAGTTTAGCTATAAGTGGAGGAATAACAATAACAAGCGGTGGTAACGGCGGAGCTAATCCATATGTTGTTGGAGATGAAATAACACTAACCGTAGGTTCAGGAACTGATAGAGCAGTGTTTGTAGTTAAATCTATTGACAGTGACGGTAAAGTTACAAACGTAGAGCAAAAATATAATACTGCAACTATGGCTTATTCTTCAGGAGCAGCCTATACAGTTGGTTATGCAGCTACACAACACGCTACAACATCAACAGCTGGCACAGGCTTTACAGCAACTGTAAATGATATAGACATACCTAACACACAGCAAAGAGGAGTATGTGTATACATAGGAGCATCAACTGGTATAGCAACTTTAACAGTTATAATGGAATCAGGTAGACAAGCTGTATTTAATACATTATCAGCTGGTACTGTTCTTCCAATATTAATAAAAAGAGTAACAGGTGGCATTTCAGCTACTAACGACGTGCTTGCGTTATATTAAGATATGGCTGGTAAAACTGGAATTGGTTTAAAAATACCTTATGAGCCTATATTGTTAGATGCTGGTGTATTGCCACCGGGATCTTGGGATATGATTACCGAAGCTGGTTTTGGTCCATCTACTGTAATAATAAGTGAAGCAGGTCTTACACTAAAAATAGAAGCATTATAAAACGAATAAAATGGCAGGAACAAAATTTTCAGCATTTACCACAGGAGCTACTACGGCAGATACGTTTATAGTAGGATACGATTCAGGAGCTGGTACAAATAATCAATATACATTAGCACAGTTAGCCGCAGGACTTCCAGTAAACACACTGTATGGAGCCGATGGTACAATAGGTACAACTAGGAAAGCTTTAATTACAGATACAATACAATTTAGAAACGCTGGAGATACTTCAGATATTTTTAAATTAAACACTGATGGTACTTTTATTTTAGGATTAGGAGCTACTAATACCGCTGGAGATAACAGTGTTATTATAGGTAAATCTGCTACAGATACAGCTGCTACAAATACTTATAATACCATTATAGGAGCTAGTGCCAGTGTTACAGGAGCTAGTAACGCCGCTAATGTAGTAGTAGGTGATTCTTCATTAAGCACGGCAAGTGGAGGTGTAGCAATAGGTAGTGAAGCCCAAGCCAATGCGGTTGGTGTTATAGCAATAGGTCAAAGAACTAAACCTACTGGAGCTAATTCTATAACTTTAGATGCTACAGGCGCTTCTGTTACGGCTCCAAGCACAGCTAACGCTTTTGGTGTTTATATGTCTTCAAACACTACCGCGGATTTTGAAGTTGTTGGTGGTGGTGAATCTACATTAAATACTAGTCTAAAAATAACTGGCCAAGGTTATACAGAGTTACATACCGTTACTTCAGCTGCTTCTATAACCCCAGACTGGAATAATAGTAATGTACAAACATTTGAACTTACTTCAGCTTCTACAACAATAGTAAATCCAAGTAATATAAAACCAGGAGCTACATATATATTAATTTTAAAACAAGATAGCACAGGTGGTCGAACAGTATCTTTTGGAACTCAATATAACTTTCCAGCTGACACAGCTCCAACTCTAACAACCACAGCAAACAAAGCAGATGTAATAACTTTAGTCGCTTACAGTTCTACAGTATTAATGTGTACTTCTGTATTAGACTTTACAACAACGTAGAGTATGTTTCCATTCCCTTTTAGTTTTCTCGGTGCAGCAGCAGATGTTCCACTAGAACTCATAGATAATAATTTTGCTATGGAGTTTAATGGTACAGATGAATATGTATCAGCAGATAATTCTAATGCTTACAGTTCTTATAGTATTTCTTGTTGGATAAAGGCAGATTCTTTAACTAATTTTTCAAGATTAGTAAGTTTAGATTCTGTTAATCATAGATTTTTAGGTTTGCATGGAAACGGTAAATTAATAAGTGGATATTTTAGCGGTAGTTGGAGCGAGTTGTTTACTACTTCAACAATAACTACAAACACTTGGAATCATATAGTTTTAGTAGACAATGGAACAAATACTAAAATATATGTTAATACAGTTGAAAACGTTTTAGCTAACTCTATAGCTGTTGATGGGCCAACTTATTATATAGGTTCTTATGCTGGTGCAGCTAATTTTTATGATGGTGATATGGACGAGGTAGCTGTATGGAATAAAGCTTTAGAGTTAGAAGACGTACAAACGATTTACAATGCAACTAATAATAACCCAGGTAAATGTGCTAATTTGTTTACAGGAGGACTAGGTTCAGGCTTAGTTTTCTGGAACAGAATGGGTGATTAATAAAATAGAATATGGCAGATTATAGAAATCCACAATGGCTACTACCTAATTGTAAGAATTTAAAATTACCAGAAGCAGGAGCTACAACAGGAAGCGGCCTTACAGAGGATAGACATAGCTTGTATTCTATGGATTTTGATGGAACAGCTTATATTGATGCTGGTAACCCTACTGAGTTACAATTTACTGGAGCTTTTAGTGTTTCTTTTTGGATGAAATCAGACGCAACTGGTAATAGAGCTATGGTTTCAAAAGATAACAATGCTTCTAATCCAAGAGCTTTTAGTATAGAAAGAACTAATGCTTATCCTGGTGGTTATTTTGTGGTTTATAACGGAACTACCGCGTATGGAGTTTATGTTGCTTCTTCAGATACTAACTATGTTAATTTAAACGATAATAACTGGCATAATGTAGTTGCGGTATATACACCAAGTACAAGCGTAGCGTTATTTGTTGATGGTAATTTTATAAAATCAAACACTACTAGTATACCAGCTTCAGTTAATTTTGTTAATGATAATCTAAACATAGGTAGAAGATCACAAGGTATAAATTACTTTGCTGGTAAAATAGACGAAGTAGCTATATTTAACACCGCTCTTACAGCAAGTGAAGTTCAAGCTTTATCAACAGCTAGCGCACCAGCTAATATAATGGCTTTATCTAAAAAGCCTATAGCTTACTACCCATTAGGTGAACAAGCAAGGGATAATACAGAGTGGCAATTCCCAAATGAAGTATTACAAAGCCACGTGTTTGATTTTGACGGTACAGATTATATAGACATTTCACCAATATTACCATTACAAGGTGTTAGTTCTTTTTCAATATCAACTTGGGTTTACTGGGACGGGCACGGCGGCGGAAGTGATCAATGGGTGTTTATGCACGCAAACGCTGGCAATACTAAAAGAATACAACTTGAGATTTATAATAACGATTTAATTTTTAAACTTACAGGAACTGGAGGAGGAAATACAACAATTGATATGCCACAGGGAAGATGGGTTAGTTTACTTTGTGTTTTCAACAGTAGTGAAGCTGCTGCTGATAGAATGATAGTATATATTGATGGACAAAGAGCTACTAATGTGGCTTATTCAGCGCCTACAATGACAACTACTGCGACAGATTATAGTTATTCTATGATTGGTGCTAGAAATGATGGTTATTATTTTGACGGTAAATTATCCAACGTTGCTATATGGAACTCAGATCAATCTGCTAACATAGCTAACATATACAACTACGGCGCTCCGCAAACTTCTTATACAGTAACACCTACAGCTTGGTATAAACTAAATGCTACAAATACTTACGCTGGTTTAAATCCTAATTGGCACAGTGCTTTAGATTTTAGTGGCAGTAGTCAATATGTTGATATTACTCAGTCTTTATCTAACACATCTGGAGCTTTATCATTTTGGATTAATCCAGATACCATAAGTGGAACACAAGCTTTTTTTGGACATGGAAATACTACTACTACAGTAGATTTTTTCTCAGTATCTACTTACACAAGTGGAAAGTTAAGGATATTATTTAGAAATGATTCTAGCGGTACTGCTTGGCCTACTAATGGAGCTGATTTAAGAACTGATGCTAGTGTTATTACAACAAACAAATGGTACCACGTGTTGTTAGTTAGTAATGGAACTTCTTACACAATGTATTTAAACGGAGAGTCTATTGCTTTAAATGTTGATGCTGGTTCTAACTCTGGAAAATGGTTTGGAGATATTAGTGGAGTTACAATGAATAAAACTTATATAGGTGCTTTAAATAATAGCTCTGGTGTGGTAAGTGAGTTTAATGGGCAAGTGGCTAATGTTGCTATTTTTAATCAAGCTATATCTGCTGAAGATGTATTATACCTTTACAACGGAGGAACGCCTCAAACTAACATATCATTTGAGCCAACATCTTGGTACAAGCTAGATAACTTAACAACTGGGATACAAGATTCAGGTAGTGCTAGTAATAACGGTACAAATAACGGGGCTACAGCTGTTAGCTCATCTGTTGCGGTTAATCAATGGAATTTTTACAATGTACCGCAATCGCAAACACCTAATTATTCTAGTGCTTTAAATTTTGCTAATAACGCTAAAGTAAGCGCTGGAAGTATTACAAGTTTAAACAACGTTTCTAATGCAAGTTATAGTTTTTGGTTTTATCCAACAAGCTCAAGTGGTAGTATAGGTTTTATAGGTGGTCAAAGCGCAGCTATAACAGCTTACTTTTTTTCAAATGTTTTTTATATTCACAACTTAGGAACAGGTTATATTTCTACAAGTATTCCAACTTTAAATCAATGGCATCACGTTTGTTGTACGTTTGATGCTGGTAGTACAGAAGCATTTTTAAATGGAATTTCAGTAGGTACAAATACTAATGGAAGTGCAACAACAAATCCAAACGGTGCAAATGATTTTGAAATAGGAAGAGCAAACAACTATAATTTTTACTTCAACTCTGGTCAAGTGAGCAATGTGGCTTTATTTAATAGTAGCTTAACAAATACACAAGTACAAACACTTTATAATAACGGATCACCTGAAGCGGCTATTAGTCATTCACCCGTTGCTTGGTGGAAGTTAGATTCCACTACTATAACAGATTCAAGCGGTAATGGAAACACCGGAACTAATAGTGGAGCTACAGAGATACAAACTAATGTATGGACGCCAAGATTAAACGGAGAAAGTACAACTTTACCTAGTACAGCGTTGGTATCTAGCGATTTACAATTTGAATCACCATATAGTAATTTTAGTTTAAATTTTGATGGTGCAACAAATTATATATTTGCCAATACTTCAGTTCTAAGTGGTTTATCTACAGCAAGTATTTCTATGTGGTTAAATGTAGATAGTATTTCAGCAACAAGAGGTATATTAAGCCTAAGTGATGGAGCTGTTAATGACGAAATAACATTAAGCACTTTTAATAGTAGATTATATGTAAGAATTAGAAACGCTTCAACTAATTTTAAATACTCTTCAGATTGGGCTTCTCAAAGTGCTAATACTTGGATTCATTTGTGTTTAGTATATGATGGCAATGAAGTAGAAGCAAATAGAATTAAAGTTTATTTAAATAATTCATTAATAAACTTTGGTTCTGGAACAGGTAGTACACCAGTGACATTACCAACATTTACACAATTAACAATAGGAAATGATATAGACGGTAGTAATTTTGAAGGTAAAATAGATGAACTATCTATATTTAATAAAGCATTAAATCAAGCAGAAATATCTCAAATATATAACAACGGCTATGCAGCTGATTTAATTTCATTATCTCCAGTATCTTGGTGGAGATTAGGTGAAGACGCTTACTTTGTAGGAAATAATATTACAGTACCTAATCAAATATCAGGCGCACCTAATGGTACAGGAGCTGGTACACAGACATCTATACTAGTAGCAGATGCACCAGGTAGTTATGGTTCAGGTGTTGGTACAAACTTAGCGGTTGAAGATCGTAAAGGAGATGCTCCAGAGTCTACAGCTAATTCACTTAGCTTTAATATGATACCTACAAACAGGATACACACAGTACCTAATCATACTAAGTATCAAGTGGACAATGTATATAGTATGGCGTTTAATTATGTTGATTTGGATTATATTAATATTGGAAACATAAGTTCCTTAAACGCGACTACAAACTTTAGTTTATCAATGTGGGTTAAGCCAGGTGGTGGCGGTGGTGCTAATAAAGAAATATTTACTATTGCAAATAGCACTTCTGAAAGTATTGTTATAAATCATTTTAGTAATGATTTAATTTATGGAGTAGGTACTACAACTCAATTTAATAGGGTATCATCTGGATTAAGTGCTGGTGTTTGGGCTCATTTATGTTTTGTTTTTAACGGCTCTGAATCTCAACCAGCAGATAAATTTAAATTATATAAAGACAGTGTGTACGTGACGCCTACTATAGCCACTGGAGTTACAGCAACATCAACACCAACTTTTACTGGTAATGCTTTTATAGGAGCTTGGGCTTTAGATCAAAGTGATTTTACTTTTGATGGTAATATAGACGAATTTGCTATATTTGATTACAGCCTTTCTAAATCACAGATATACGATATTTACACCTCAACTACAACTGGTAAGACAGCTAATTTAAACGGTAATAGTAATATAAAAGCCCCTGTAGCTTGGTACAGAATGGGAGATTAAAATATATATATGGCAACTAAATGGATATCACCTACGTGGCGAATGCCTGATGAACAGAATCAGAGTAAGTTTGAGAACTATTCTATGAGCTTTGATGGGACTGAATTTATAAATTGTGGTAATATTATAAGTTTACAAAACACAAGCGTTTTAACTATTTCTATGTGGTTTAATTTTAACACACTTACAACCCAAAGAATGTTAGGTCATTACACTACAAACAATGGGATAACGATAGAATCAGATTCAAGTTTTTTTTATTTTGTTATAGCAAATAGTTCATTGACTTATGCAACTTTACCTATAACTGGAAACGTTACTATAAATAATTGGTTTAATATAATAATGGTTTATGATGGGAATCAATCAACTAACGAAACAAAATTAAAAGTTTATTTAAATAACCAGCAAAAAACTTTGACTTATGTTGGAACAATACCAACTTCTCTTGCTGTGAATAACTCTGCAAATCTACGTTTAGGCAGTACAGCATCAGGTTTTATTGATATGGATGGCAAACTTGACCAAGTAGCAATCTTCGACTATGCACTTACACAAGCACAAGTAAATTATCTATACAACTCGGGTACTCCAGTAAACCCTATGGCTATATCAGGTAATGCACCTATAGCTTATTATCCTTTAGGTGGGTCAAGTACTGGTAGCTCGTCAACTTTGACGACACCTAACAAGTCAGTGGCAGATGCAACTGTTTTTGATTTTGTGCCTAATGATTTTATAAATTGCGGTAATAATAATAGTTTAAACATTTATAATAATATTACTATTTCAGCTTGGATAAAAGCTGATTCATTTGGTGCTTATAATTTAATAATTGGAAGAAGTACTAACAAAGATTATGATTTTGGAGTTTATAGTACTTCAAGTGGTGGAGCAATGAGGCTACACTCAGGTAATGGAAGTCAAGAAAATGTTGTTAGCACAGGAACTTTTTTAAATACAGGCGAATGGTATCACTTGGCAGTTACAAGAACAGTATCTCCAAATCAAGCTATATTTTTTATAAATGGTCAGCAATTAAATACTGCATCTTTAACAAAAACTCCTATTGGTTCAACAGACATAACAAGAATTGGAAGTAGGTCTGGCAGTTTTAGCTTTGATGGAAAAATTTCAAACGTTTCAATTTGGAACACTAATCTTTCAACTCCAGAAATTGCAACTCTTTATAACTACGGTTCACCTTTATCTGGTACACAACCTCAAGCTGCTAATCTTAGAGCTTGGTATAAAATGGGTATTGATACTAGCAATTGGGATGGTAGTAATTGGGTTATAGGAGATAGCGTATCACAGTTTGCCACTGCATATTCAATACCTAATACTAACAATGATAACAACGTTAGCCCGTACGGAGGTAACTCAAAACTTATATCAGGTGGTTCTTTTTTAAGTGTTGCAGATTCTATATTAGCACCTTCTGCTAGCGTACTTTCTATATCTTGCTGGGTTAAACTTGATAATCCGGATGTTAATTTTTATGACAATATAATTTCTCAAGTTAATGGAGCTACTGCACATTCGTTTAGGATAATGAAATGGAGAAACAACGGTACCGGAAATTGGACTTTTGGAACTATTAATTTTGCATTATACTCTAATGATACAACAGCCGTAAATGTTAATGTAGATAAAGCTCAATTTACACCACAAGCTAATACTTGGTTTAACATAATATGTACATACGACGGCACTACAATGCGGGTTTTTATAAATAACAAACTATGTGGATCTGGAACTTCAATGAGTGGTGATTTTGCTGGAAACACTAACAATAGATTTATAATTGGTAAAAATGCAAATAGTATATATGGTGGACTTCAAGGCGCTGTTTCTAATGTTCAAGTTTGGAACTCTACTTTAACTGGTGGCGACGGTTTATCTGTAGGTGATCAAGGTGTTGGTGAAATAGCTCAGCTATATAATAACGGAACTCCTTTAGCTTCTAGTATACCTCAAGCGTCATCTTTATTAGGCTGGTGGAAATTAGAATCAGATTTAAACGATTATAGTGGGAATAATAAAACACTTACAGCATATGGTAACGAAGGAGGTAATGCTAATTCTATAAGTCCAGTCCCAAGCGCTATATCTTCTTTAGTATCTACACTAAATGGTACTAGCTCAGGTATGACTACAGCAAATTTAGTTAACTCTGATTTAACTCGTAGTATTCCGTATAGTAGTTATAGTATGAGTTTTGACGGAGCAGCGGAAGACATAAGATGCGGAAATAGTTTAGGTTCTTCACTGTCTCAAGCAGATTATGTAACTGTAAGTTGTTGGGTTTATTTTAATGACATAACAGATGAACAAGGTTTGTGGAGTTTTAGATCAGGAGACAACACTAACGACACAGCTACGAGTTTGTCACTATACGATTCTGGAGCAACTTTAAGATTAGCTTATTATGAAGGTGGAAACAACGGGCGTGTAACTATTTCAAATCCAGGTTTTAGCAATGAAAACTGGTACAATATAGTATGCGTATATGACAAGGGTGCAGCTGGAAAAATATATATAAATGGTCAAGCTCAAACAGTAGTAGACTCTGGCGTTTATTCTACAGTAGATTTTTCTTCAGATAATTTTTATATAGGCTCTTACTATTCATCTACATACGCAACTAACGGAAACTTAAGTAATATAGCGGTTTGGAACCTAGAATTAACAAGTGATCAAGTTTTAACAGTTTACAATGGTGGTGTACCAAATGATATTTTAAGCTTATCACCAATTAGATGGTGGAGTTTATCAGGTGATAGTTATTTCGATGGAAACAATTTTATTTGTCCAAACTTAACTTCTAGTTCAAATAACGGTACATCTCATAATTTAGGATCAACAGATTTAATAGGCGAAGGTCCTGGTTCTACAGCAAATGGTACAGCTACAAGTATGAATATACCAGCTAACTTACAAGGTAACGCACCTAACTCAACTAAAAATGCTTTTTCAATTAATATGACAGAGACAGATAGAGAAACTAGCGTACCATCGTAAAAAAGAAATTAAACAAGTAAATATATAAATAACAAGTAATTAACAAATAACAATTAAACAATGGCAACAACTTATGCAGTAATAAATTTGTCTGATACAAATGCAATTTTGTTCAGTCAAGTCAATCAGTCTTCAGCTCAAACAATGAGAAGAAACTTAGCAAATACTCAAGGGCTATTGTCTTACCAAGTTGAGCCAAGTTTTATAACTAATGGTTCATTAACTCCGGTTGAGACATTGAACCATGAGCAAGCGTTAGCTCTTATGGCTACAGCTGCTTGGACAGATCCGAATGCAGGACCTGGCGAGTAGATAAAACAAAAATCAAATTAAATTAAATGGATAATAAAATTAAAGACGATCAATTAAAACAAATAAAAGATCAGCAAGCACAATTAAATAATATATTACACGAGATAGGTGTTTTAGAAAGTACTAAACACGGATACCTTCACCAAATAGCAGAAGTAAACAAAGAAGTTGAAGCTTTAAAAAGTGAACTTGAAAAAGAATACGGAGCTGTTAATATAAACTTAGAAGACGGTACATACACAGAGATTAAAGAAGATGTCGAAGATAATAAGGAAGATTAGTATCGGCTCTGATTACAAGAACGATGCTATGCATTATTCTCTTGGACAAGAAGTTTATGGTGGCCATAATATAAGTGATATTCTTTTTGAAGGTGATGATCAGTCGTATAATATATATATAACTAAAAACAACGAAGTTTTACCTTGGAAAAAGTTTAATCGAAATATGGCTATATCGGTTGAATTTGATCTAAAGTATTAATGAAAAGTTTATATAGTTTTATTGTTAAGCCTTATAATAAAAGGTATGACAACATAAGAAAAGTAGGTGATAAACAATTGATTATCAACACTACTATTGAAGATCATCAGTTTATAAGTAAAAAAGCAGTTGTAGTTTCTACTCCAGCTGCCTTTGATACTAAAATAAAAAAAGGTGATATAGTTTATATACACCACAATATATTTAGAAGATGGTATGATCAAAAAGGAAAAGAGCGAAACAGTTCAACCTTTTTTAAAGACGACTTATACTTTTGTTCACCAGAACAGATATATATGTACAACTTAAAACCTAATTTAAATTATTGTTTTGTAAAACCTATTTTAAATAAATCAAATCTAAGCTTAAGTAAAGAGCAAGAACACTTTGGTATACTAAAATATTCTAATAGTTCATTAGAGGCTGTAGGATTAACACCTGGTGACCTTGTCGTATTTACACCAAACTCAGAGTTTGAATTTATTATTGAAGGCGAACGCCTTTATTGTATGAAATCTAATGATATAGCCGTAACACATGAATACGAAGGAAACGAAAAAGAAAATAATCCAAGCTGGGCAAAAAGCAATTGAAGAGCTAATTAAAGTAGCTAAAGAAACAATTGTAGATTCAGATGATGATGTTTCAGCTGACAGATTAAAAAATGCTGCTGCTACAAAAAAGCTAGCTATAATGGATGCTTTTGAAATACTTACTCGTATACAGGAAGAAGAAGAAATGCTAAGCGCAAAGCCTAAAGAAAAAAAAGAAGAAAGATCTTTTAAAGGTTTTGCAGAAGGGCGTAGCAAATGAGTTACAAGCAAACGCTTTGGAAAGAAATAAAAGACGTTGTAAATCCTAAAATATTATCTAAACAAAATAGATATAAAAAATGGGAGTATGGTTACAACTCTGATTATGATTTTATAGTAATTAGCAAAACAGGTAAAATTGGACAGATCATTGAAATACAAAATCTCAGGATTGCTTTACCAGCAATCAATGAACCGTATAAACGAAGTGAAAAGAAAACGGAACAGTACTGGGAAAAATTTGAATACCCAAAAGAATTACAAAGAATAAAAACAAGGTTTGATTGGGATGAGTACCCATCTGATTTTAAGGAAAAATGGTATGAATATATCGATGAAGAATTTAAGCGTAGAGAAGAAGGTTTTAGTTTCTACAATTGTGGCAGTCCTGTATATATTACTGGTACTCATTACATGTACTTGCAATGGTCAAAAATTGACGTTGGTGCGGCCGATTACAGAGAAGCAAATAGATTATTCTTTATATTCTGGGAAGCATGCAAAGCAGATAATAGATGCTATGGAATGTGTTATCTTAAAAACAGACGATCAGGATTTTCTTTTATGTCGTCAGCTGAACTTGTCAACCAAGCTACAATTTCTTCAGATGCCAGATTTGGTATCTTATCAAAATCTGGAGCGGACGCTAAAAAAATGTTCACAGATAAAGTTGTACCAATATCCGTTAACTATCCGTTTTTCTTTAAACCAATCCAAGACGGTATGGATCGCCCTAAAACCGAGCTCGCTTATAGAGTCCCAGCTTCAAAGCTTACTAGACGTAAATTAGATGACAACGTTAAGTTAAAAGAATTACAAGGTTTAGATACAACTATTGACTGGAAAAACACAGGTGACAACTCTTACGATGGTGAAAAGTTAAAAATACTAGCTCATGATGAAAGTGGTAAATGGGAAAGACCTGATAACATATTAAATAACTGGAGAGTTACAAAAACTACATTAAGACTAGGACGTAGAATCGTAGGTAAATGTATGATGGGCTCAACGTCAAACGCATTAGATAAAGGTGGAGAAAACTTCAAAAGATTATACTACAATTCAGACGTTACAAAAAGAAATAGAAACGGACAAACATCTTCTGGCCTCTATTCTCTTTTCATCCCTATGGAGTGGAACTACGAAGGATTCATGGATACTTTTGGATCACCTGTATTCGTTACGCCAAAAAATAAAACAATCGGAGTTGACAATATCCCAATTACAATCGGAGTTATTGAGCACTGGGAAAATGAAGTCGATGGCTTAAAGCAAGATCAAGATAGTTTAAACGAATATTATCGTCAATTTCCAAGGACTGAGCAACATGCTTTTAGAGATGAGTCAAAAGATTCATTATTTAATTTAGTTAAAATATATGAACAAATAGATTATAACGAAGAGTTAAATAATTTAGCTAATATTACTCAAGGTAGTTTCCAGTGGGACAGAGGTATTAAAGATACTAAAGTTATTTTTTATCCAAATAAAAATGGTAGATTTAAAATTAGTTGGGTACCAAGTAATGATTTACAAAATAATGTAATAATAAAAAATGGTGTTAAGTATCCAGGAAACGAACATATTGGAGCATTTGGATGTGATAGTTACGATATTAGTGGTACTGTTGATGGCAAGGGTTCTAACGGATCATTACATGGATTAACAAAGTTTTCAATGGAGGATGTACCTCCTAATCATTTTTTTTTAGAATATATAGCTAGACCTCAGACTGCTGAAATATTTTTTGAAGACGTACTTATGGCTTTAGTGTTTTATGGTATGCCAATACTAGCTGAAAACAATAAACCTAGATTACTATATTATTTAAAGCGTAGAGGTTATAGAGGTTTTTCTATAAATCGTCCAGATAAATTAAAACATAAATTATCTGTAGCTGAAAAAGAAATAGGTGGTATACCTAACTCAAGTGAAGATATAAAGCAAGCTCACGCTGCTGCTATAGAATCTTACATAGAAGACTTTGTGGGACTACTACAAAACGGATATGGTAATATGTATTTTCAAAAAACATTAGAAGATTGGGGAAAATTTAATATTAATCAAAGAACAAAGTTTGATGCTACTATAAGTTCAGGACTTGCTATAATGGCTTGTAATAAAAATAAATATAGACCTGCACCACATATTATAAAAACACCAGTTAAATTAGGTATAAAAAAATATGACAATCAAGGATCAACATCAAAAATAATAAAATAAATGCAGATTTACACTAATATGAATAGTACTTTTCCGGATCAGGTAGTATCTGATGCAGAGAAAGCCACTTTAGAATACGGTCTTGCCGTAGGAAGAGCTATAGAAGGTGAATGGTTTAGAAACTATCAGGGTAGTGGTTATCGTTTTTTAAATAATTATAATAATTTTCATAATAGAAGACTATATGCTAGAGGCGAACAATCTATACAAAAGTATAAAGATGAAATGTCTATTAATGGTGATTTATCTTATTTAAACTTAGACTGGAAACCTGTACCTATTATACCTAAGTTTGTAGATATTGTAGTTAATGGAATATCTCAAAGAAGTTATGAAGTTAAAACTTTTGCTCAAGATCCAGAGTCAATGCGTAAAAGAACTAAATATGCTCAAAATATTATTGATGATATACAAAGACAAAAATATAATTTAGCAGTAAAAGAAGCTTTTGGTATTGATTTATCTAAAAGTGACAATAGTAAAGACTCGCCTCAAACCCTAGATGAGCTACCTGCTCACATGCAATTAAACTACAAGCAATCAGTTGAGTTAGCTGAAGAAGAATTAATAAATCAAGTATTAGATAAAAATAAATATCATTTAATTAGGAAGAGATTAAATTACGATTTAACAGTGTTAGGTATTGGAGCTGTAAAAACAAGCTTTAATAAATCAGAAGGTATAGTATTAGACTATGTTGATCCAGCTAATATAGTTTATTCATATACAGAAGATCCTAATTTTGAAGACATATACTACGTTGGTGAAGTAAAGAGTATTAGTTTACCAGAGCTAAAAAAAGAGTTTCCAGATTTATCTCCTGATCAAGTAAAGAAAATACAAAAGTATCAAGGTAGTCAAGAGTATGCTAGAGGCTGGAATGGTAGAGTAGATAATCAAACTATACAAGTTTTATATTTTGAGTGGAAAACTTATACTAATCAAGTTTTTAAAATAAAAAATACTAATGTTGGTTTAGAAAAAGCTATTGAAAAAGAAGATACTTTTTTAAGAGCAGAGGATACAGATATGTTTTCTAAAGCATTTAGATCTATTGAGGTTTTATATTCAGGAGCTAAAATATTAGGTTTTGAAGATATGCTTAAGTGGAAAATGTCAGAAAATATGACAAGACCATATGCGGATAGTGTTAATGTAAATATGAGTTATAGCATTGTAGCTCCTAGAATGTACAAAGGTCGTATAGAATCACTTGTATCTCGTATAACAGGTTTTGCTGACATGATACAATTAACATCGTTAAAACTTCAGCAAGTAATATCACGTATGGTACCAGATGGTGTTTATTTAGATATGGATGGTTTAGCAGAGGTTGATCTTGGTAATGGTACAAACTATAATCCAGCTGAGGCTTTAAACATGTACTTTCAAACTGGTTCTATTGTTGGCCGTTCAATGACTCAAGATGGTGATCAAAACTTAGGAAAAGTTCCTATTCAAGAACTTCAATCATCAGCCGGCGGAGCTAAAATGCAAGCTTTAATACAAACTTATCAGTATTATTTACAAATGATAAGAGATGTAACCGGTTTAAACGAAGCTAGAGACGCCAGTACTCCTGACAAAGATTCTTTAGTTGGATTACAAAAATTAGCCGCTGCAAATTCTAACACTGCAACTAGACACATATTACAGTCTAGTTTATATTTAACTTTAAAAGCTTGTGAAAACATTTCATTAAGAGCAGCAGATGCTTTGTTATTTCCTTTAACTAGAATGTCTTTGCAAAATAGTATATCTAATTATAATATTAATACATTAGATGAGCTTTCTAGCTTAAATATACATGACTTCGGTATATTTATAGATTTAGAACCTGATGAAGAAGAAAAGCAAATGTTAGAACAAAACATACAAGTTGCTTTACAAAAAGGAACTATTGATTTAGAAGATGCTATAGACGTTAGAAATATAAACAACTTAAAACTAGCTAATGAGCTTTTAAAGAAAAGAAGAAAACTAAAAGCTAAAGAAGCTAAAGAAGCTCAACAGCAAATGATTCAAGCTCAAGCGCAGGCTAATGCTGAGTCTGCTGAAAAAGCAGCTATGGCGGAGGTACAAAAAAATCAAGCACTAGCAGAAACAAACGTACAGTTTGAACAAGCTAAATCTCAGTTTCAAATGGAGAGAATGCAAGCTGAACTTCAAATAAAACAACAACTAGCTCAACAACAGTTTGATTTTGATATGCAACTTAAAAAATTGGATATGGAAGCTAGACAGCAAAAAGAAAAAGAAATTGAAAATCGTAAAGACGAAAGAGTACGTATTGTAGGTAGTCAGCAAAGCAAAATGATAGATCAAAGACAAAATGATTTATTACCTACAGATTTTGAAAGTAATACAACACCTAACATAGGCGGTGATGTAGATGGTGTAATAACACCGCAATAACAATTATTAACTATTATATTATATTATGTCAGAAGAAATAAAAGAAACACCTACAGGTGAATTAGAACAAGGTGATTTTAAAATAAAGAAAAAACCTAAAAAATTAGTTCCTAAATCAGAGACTACAAAAGTAGATTTATCTAAAAATGAAAAACCTGTTGAAGACAAAGTTGAAGACAAAGTTGAAGAAGTAAAAGAAGAGAAAACTGTTGTACAAGAAGTAGAAAAACCTGTTGAAGAAAAAACAGAAGAACCAGTAGCTACAATTACTGAAATAACCGAAGAAGAAGTTAAGCAAGAAGAAGAAATAATAGAGGACATAAAAGAAGAAACAAAAGAAAATCCTCAATTAGAATTACCTGAAAATATAGAAAAGCTAGTTGACTTTATGAAAGAAACCGGTGGAACAGTTGAAGACTATGTTAGGTTAAACGCTGATTATTCTAGCCTTAGCGAAGAAGCGCTATTAAATGAATATTATAAAAATACTAGACCGCATCTAGAGCCTGAAGAAGTTAAATTTTTAATGGAAGATAAATTTAATTACGACGAAGATATAGATGAGGAACGCGATATAAGAAAAAAGAAACTCGCGAAGAAAGAGGAAATTGCAAAAGCTAAAAGCTTTTTGGAGGAAACCAAGAGTAAGTATTACGAGGAAATCAAGTTGAGGCCCGGTGTTACTCAGGAACAAAAAAAAGCTACAGAGTTTTTCAATAGATACAACAAAGAACAAAGCAATGCTAAAGCACGCCATGATCAGTTCAAGAATAATACTAAAGATTATTTTACTAAAGATTTCAAAGGTTTTGATTTTAATGTAGGTGAAAAAAAATTTAGGTATTCAGTGAACAATGTGAATGACGTTGTGGAAAATCAATCTGCGTTAAGTAATTTTGTTAAGAAGTTCTCAAACAAAGACGGAAATGTTAGTGATTTAAACGGTTATCATAAAGCTTTATATACTGCTGAAAATGCTGATTCTATAGCAAACCATTTTTACGAGCAAGGCAAAGCCGATGCTATTAAAGATATAACTGCTAAATCTAAAAATATAAATTCAGAAAGTCGTCAAACACCTTCAGGAGATATATTTATAAATGGATTAAAAGTAAAAGCAATAAACGGAGTAGATAGTTCTAAGTTAAAAATAAAAAGAAGAAAAACAACTTAAACTAAAAATTAAAAAATGAGTGGATTTGTAACAGGCGGGAGTTTTCCTGCAAGTTTAATACCAGCTCAAAAGAAACAAGCGTTAAGTAACAATTACTTAAATTTTGCTGATGGTTCTTCTGACTGGGCACAACAATATCTACCTGAGCTTTATGAGCAAGAGGTAGAAAGATACGGAAACAGGACTTTGTCTGGTTTCTTGAGAATGGTAGGAGCTGAAATGCCTATGACTTCTGATCAAGTACTTTGGTCTGAACAAAATAGATTACACGTTTCTTACAATGAAGTAGAATACAAAGCTGGTGTTATTTTTGAAATAGAACTAGCTAATGCAAACCCAGCTACAAATGGTAGAGGAAATAATACTGCAGCAATAAAAGTTAATAATACTATATTAATTTCTGATAATGCTACAGGTTTAGTAACTCAAAAATGTATAGTAACCAAAGTTGATCAGCCTGCTGATCTTGGTGGTGGTACAAAAGCTGAAATTACTGTTGCTCCTTACGATCAAGCTGGTGTTAAAGCTGGTTTACAGTTAGTAGGTGCAAGTTCTTTAAACTTATTTGTATATGGTTCTGAATTTGGCAAAGGATCTGATGATGCTACTATGTCTTCTATTGAGCCAAGTTTTAAAGAGTTCAATAATTCTCCTGTAATAATTAGAGATAAGTACGAAGTTAACGGTTCTGACGCTGCTCAAATTGGTTGGGTTGAAGTTGCTACTGAAGACGGTACATCTGGATTTTTATGGTATTTAAAAGCTGAGTCTGAAACTAGACTAAGATTTGAAGACTATATGGAAATGATGCTAGTTGAAGGCGAAAAAGTTGGTCACGTGGTTGCTATGCCAGGACAACCAACTGTTAGTCTAAAAGGTACAGAAGGTTTATTTGCTGCTATCGAAGATAGAGGTAATGTATATCAAGGTTTTGCTGGTGCTGCCGCTCCTGGAGCTGGTGCAATGGGTGATTTTGATGAAATACTTAAAAACCTAGATAAGCAAGGTGCTATTGAAGAAAACATGCTTTTCTTACAAAGACAAACTGCTTTAGATTTTGATGATATG
>MDSV01234734.1_pt1 | contig 27204 bp, 25 predicted proteins | sample 810851 | NCBI WGS metagenome assembly MDSV01 (sample SAMN05326640, study PRJNA326480) | marine metagenome | isolation source: seawater | place: Atlantic Ocean: North East | collected 2012 | reverse complement strand
AGTGGTACCTATGAGGATTATCCGGTACCTGGTATATATGATCATAACTGGAACGGGTATGAAACCGGTGGAGATATTAAAAATCATTTATTAGATCCTGAAAATTTAGATTTCCGCCCGCATCCTGATTCTGCATTAGTCGATGTAGGAATGATAGTTGAAGGTGTCACGGAATTATATGGATTTTCAGGAGACTCACCTGATCTAGGTGCCTATGAGCATGGTGGGGAGATGTGGGTACCCGGTATAACATGGGATGTGAGTGCAATCTTTGGAGATGAATTTATTGCACCAGAACCAATGCACAATGGTCCAGTCTGGCACGTTTCAAATTTAGGATCGAATAATAATGAAGGTAGCTTAGAAAACCCTTTCTCAACCATTCAATTCGCATATGATAGAGCGAGTGAGAATGATACTATATTGGTCTATCCGGGTATATTCTATGGTCCAAATTGGTTCAATGGTAAAAGTATTGTTCTGGCCTCACTTTTCATCATGGAAAATGATACAAGCTATATAAATAATACAATTATAGATGGAGATAGCTCTTATTGTCCACTAGCGATTTTGGGAAATATTGATTCAACATGCAGGGTAACAGGTTTTACAATCCAGAATGGTATAGGATGTGTCTACGGTCAAGGAGCAGGAATTTATATTGAAGAATCAAGCCCAAGACTTGATCACCTTGTTATAAGAGATAACCATGGTGGCCAAAATGGTGGTGGTATCTGTCTGAATGGGGGTTCATACTCAATGATGAATGAAGTTACTATTGAAAATAATTCATCTGATTTTGGTGGTGGGATTTATTGTTATAATTCTGAACCAACCATTGTGAATAGTACGATTAAAAATAATCAAGCTTCATTGGGTGCGGGGATTTACTTTGCCACATCTAATCCAAATTTAGAATATGTAAGTATAGTAGAAAACCATGCAAGTAGTTTTGGTGGTGGAATTTATTGCACGGACTATTCTATGCCTAACTTTAATCATTTAACAATTGCAAATAATGTTGCCAGTAGCGGCGGAGGGATCTATTGTTCAGTTAGTTCTAATCTTACGCTATTAAATTGTATTCTATGGAACGATTTTCCTGAAGAAATTATTATGTCAACAGGATCCTTAACAGCCACCTATTCAAACATAGAAGATGGTTGGGATGGAGAAGGAAATATTGATACTGATCCAATGTTCTGTAACCCAGACAGTGGCGAATACACCTTAGCTGAGAATTCACCTACACTTGATTCAGGAGCAGATGGTTCAAATATGGGAGCACTCGGAGTCGGTTGCCCTATTCAGGTTGACTGGGATTTTTCCCTTAGCGACCCTGTAATTGAAGTACTGGGGTCTGATGATGAATGGAATCCAGGCGACACTATTTCTGTTGAGATGGATTTTTGCAATAATACCAATGTCGATCATAATTGGTATCCGGGTGTCACAATAGAATCAGATTCAAGTTTAACTTCTCTACACAGTGGCAATATTTGGTTTTACGTTATGTTTTCTGACACTTGTAACACGATAAACTTTAGCGCTATAGCAAATTCATCTATCGTAAATGATACAGTCATCACATTTAGGGCTTACCCAGAAGCTTTAAATTGTGAAAATCAACCTGAGTATTGCATAGATAGTGATACACTCACTTTTGAGTTACCAATTGTTGTGCATGTTGTTTCATTAGAGTCTGAAAATTCTATACCGGAAAATTTTGCGCTCCATCAAAACTTTCCTAACCCATTTAACCCCACCACAAGTATTGAATATGATCTACCAGAATTTTCAATTGTAAATATATCCATATTTGACCTTATGGGACGCAAGGTAAAGTCATTGATTAATTTAAAGCAGCCAGCGGGATACCAATCTATACGGTGGGATGGGACCAACAGTTTTGGTGAAATTGTATCTACCGGGATGTATATCTATACGATTCAGGCGGGTGATTTCAGACAGGCTAAGAAGATGGTGCTAGTGAAATAAATATTGATCAAAATATTTGTAATTTTTTTGTTTGTGTATTGATATGTAGTTTTTATTATGAGTTTCTATATAATAATTAAAATAATTCTTAAATATAAGATTAGTCACTATGGTGTGATATATAGATTGGTTTCATTGTATTGGTTTTTTAGGAAAATTGACTTTCGTGATGAATTTGAATTACTAGACATAGGATTCAATGATGGCATTTTCAGGGAATATTTTATTCATAGATTTCCCAAATGTAATTATTCTGGCGTTGAGGTGGATGATAAATACTTAGGTATATATGAAAATACTTTCCGCCATGATTTTGAAAACAGGGAGCTGGATAGGTTTTACGATTTGATATTTTGTTCACATGTTTTAGAGCACATAAAAAATGATACAGGTTTTATAAAAAACATTGCTCATTCTTTTAATGATAAGGACACAAAGCTGGTCATTAGAGTGCCAATGCCTTCAAATAAGACATCTTTTCTCAGGAAAATTAATCACAAGCTTGAAGAGCATCATGAACATGAAAGAGACGGATATACTCTAGGTGAAATGGAGAGCTTATTAAAGTCAATTAATTTAAAGGTGGAATCTTATTATTATAGTATGGGTCCCTTAGGGATTTTTGTACATAATATTTTTGAGATTTTAAGAGATTATGAGGTCAGATTTCAAAGGTTACTTCTTTTACCGTATATAGTGGTTACATTTTTAGATTTACTATTCATTGGTAAGAATAGTCAATGTAATGATTTAACTGTTGTTATCGTGCAGTCTGAAGGAAAATAGATAGTGATTTTGAATGAGATTAGAGTGGCTATCTTGGTTGATTTGGTAGTGATTTTCATCCGAACTGCTTATTTATATGATAATTTTTTCATTGATGTATTAAATTTCCCTGTTCTCAACCTGTTCAAAACGGTTAATTGAGATTCAATAGAATGTTGTTTTGATAACGCATTTTATAATAATAAAATACCTTTAAGTGTTTATGTATCAATATTCTAAGAGATATAATCTATTCCATATAACCCACAGTGTTATTCTTATATTATTCATGACCCTTCTTAATGCTCAAGACTGTACGGCTGAAGATGGAACTCCTGGTATTGAACTTTGGCGAAAGTGTTATTCTATAGAGAATACAATTGAATTAGACTTGAATGATAAAAAATTAAAGGGTTCTATACCATCTAAAATCAGCAAGTTGACCAATCTTACTATTTTAAGTTTGTCAAATAATATTCTTCAAGGTTTTATACCGCCGGAGATTGGTGATATTTCTGGTCTAACCTTTTTATCTTTATATAACAATAACCTTGAAGGTGAAATACCACCAGAATTAGGGAATCTGACAAATCTAAATAGATTATTTTTATCTGATAATCAACTTACAGGGTCTATACCAATAGAAATTGGTAATCTAGCAAATTTGACAGAATTGTTTTTATCAGAGAATTTATTAAGCGGAACGATTCCACTCGAATTATTTAATTTGTCTAATCTGTCTTATCTCTCTCTTGGAAGTAATTATCTTTCTGGGGATATACCAGTAGAGATAGGGAACCTGGCCAATCTAAACGAATTATTTTTAGATGTAAATGGATTTACAGGTTCCATTCCATCAGAGTTAGGAAATCTTACTAAGTTAACAGATTTATCTCTAGGGTCTAATCAGTTAGAGGGTCAAATTCCAATAGAATTAGGTAGTCTGACAAATTTGAATTCTCTATGGTTATGTTATAATAATTTATCAGGGGCTATACCTGAAGAAATATGTGAACAAGGAGATTCATCTCCATCTCTCTATTCAAATCAATTTTGTTCTTCATATCCATCTTGTTTAGAGGATTATCTAGATAATCAAGATTGCGATGAGAACTAATTTATCTAAACGGGTAAGGTTTTGATGAAAATTATTTTAAAAACAATGATATAATTATTAACATACAATATTGTAAGTATTTAACTAAAAATAAAAGAAGCCATATATGAATAAGTCAATTGATATCGATACATTGAATAAATTTTCAGAAAAAATCAATTCTGATAAGCATGTCAAAACTGTACGGAATGCCAGCTTCCGTAATAATTTACTTGAGGTCGCAATGGATTGGGACCAATACAGAACGATAGATCATTCCTTTTCCAATGTTGTCAAAGGTGAAATGCCAGTAACCAATCAAAAATCTAGTGGAAGATGCTGGGGTTTTGCAGGGTTGAATTTGTTTAGGATACATTTAGGTAGAAAGTATAACCTTAAGGATTTTCAATTTTCTCAAAGTTATTTCATGTTCTGGGACAAAATAGAAAAATCGAACTACTTTTTAGAATCTATAATTCAAACCGCAGAAAAAAAATGGAATAGTCGTCTAGTAATGCATTTGTTATCCAATCCTATTCAAGATGGTGGACAATGGGATATGTGGGTCAATCTTGTGAAAAAATATGGTGTGTTACCCCAATCAGAAATGCCGGAATCTTTTTCATCAAGCAGCTCAAGAATGATGAATAGAATGATTACCAGAAAACTAAGAGAAAATGCACTGACGCTTAGAAAGCTGGTTCATTCGGGAAGTCCAATTGATGATGTTCAAGCCCATAAAATCAATATGATGGAAAAAATTTATAAAATGTTAACTATTCATTTGGGAACTCCTCCGAATTCCTTTGACTGGCAGGTACGTGATAAGAAAAAAAAGTTCATCAGGTTTGAAGATATGACACCTCTTACATTTTACAATGAACATGTGGATTTGAATCTTGATGATTATGTTTGTCTTATCAATTGTCCAATGTCTGATAAAAATTATAACGAGGTATATACGGTTGATTATTTGGGCAATGTTATAGAGGGGAATTCAATACGATATTTAAATGTTGAAAGTCATATAATGAAAGAAGCGACTATTGAGTCATTAAAGAAAAATGAGCCTGTTTGGTTTGGTTGTGATGTCAGCAAGCATTTCCACAGGGATCTTGGTGTGATGCATATGGATCTTTTTGATTATGATTCCTTTTATGATATGTCATTTGGTATGGATAAAGCAGATCGATTGGAGTATGGTGATAGTCAAATGACACATGCTATGTTATTTACCGGAGTTGATATTAATTCGGACAATAATCCTACAAAATGGAGAGTAGAGAATAGTTGGGGAAGTAAAGGAGGAGATAAAGGCTATCATATTATGACGGATAAATGGTTTGACGAGTATAATTATGAAGTGGTGATTCACAAGAGTTGTATTTCTTCTGAACTATATGATAAATATTTGAAAGAAGATCCAGTTCATTTAAAGCCATGGGATCCCATGGGAGCACTTGCAAAATAGAAGTTGATTTGTTGCACATGATAATAATAATTGACATAGATTATTACAGCATGTTTTACGAAAGCATTTAAATCTCATGAGTTTTTTTTTGGCAATTATCATTAGCAATTTATTTGATATCGTTCAGATATTGATTTTAGCTAGGGTAATTCTTAGTTGGATAACACATGACCCTTATAATAAGTATATTCAAATTATATACAGTATTACAGAGCCAATCCTAAAACCAATTAGAGATATTTTCCCAGTTCAAATGGGAGGGTTTGATTTTTCAGTTATTATTGCCTTCTTTATTATTGGTTTTCTAAAAAAAATTATCTTAGTAGCTGTTTAGCTAATTATTTTTACTTATAAATGTTGTTCAGGATTTTTAACAGTTATAGGAATCTTCCTAGAAATATTCATTTGTTATTTTTATTGGAGTTTAATCTTAGTCTAATACATGTAGCATTTATATTAATCTTAAATATTTATTTAAGGAAACAAGGGTTCTCTGATCCGGAGATTGCATCATTCAATTCCTTGCGATTTATAGGGGCATTAGCCTTCGCTTTGCCCTTAGGGATTTATATCCGAGGTAAGAGACTTAAACCGTTTTTTATAGTGGCTTCTGTAATGGTTCCAATTACTAGTATGTTGATTATTGAATCCGTGAGGGCATTGTTTATTCCTATGATACAGTTTTCATTCTTATTATGGGGAATTGGTATGATGCTAATGCGTGTATGTTCTCTTCCCTTTATTATTCGAAATTCTTTAGATGCTAATCGAACTGAGGCTCTGTCTCTTAGTGCGTCAACATGGTCATTGTCGACAATTATCTCTGGATTATTAATTAGTGGCTTAGGTTGGGTCTCAAATGTAGGTTTTTTAGATAATCGTATAGATTTTGATGAAAGAAGCATATTGTGGATTATAACATTCATTGGAATGTTTTCATTTGTTTTTGCTAAGAATATTATTGAACAACAAAAAGATATTGATAAAGTAAAAAAAGGTTCATTCTCTTTAGGAAAGAGCTATGATTGGAAACTTATTTTCAAAGCAATTTCACCATTAATATTGATTTCGATAGGCGCTGGTCTTACTATACCATTTGTAAACTTATTTTTCAATACTGTTTTCGGACTATCCTCAAGCACTTTTAGTCTTCTAGGTAGTATAACTGCAGTATTTGTATTTATGTTTTCTTTATTAGTTCCAACACTTAGAAAAAAATATGGATATTGGATGACAATTGTATTTGTGCAGTCATTAGGTATAATTTGTCTTGTAATTATGTCATTAACGGAGTTGTATGCTGCATATAATTACGTTTTGATTATAGCTATTGCGGCATTTATCCTTCGGCAGCCATTAATGCATATGTCTCACCCTGCATCTAATGAGCTTATGATGAACTATGTTGGCAAAAACAATCAAGAGCTAATAAGCGCCCTTAGTTCTAGTCTTTGGAGTATATCATGGTTTTTTAGTGCTAAAATATTTGAATGGTTAAGGCTATTAGATTTTCAATATTATCAGATTTTTCTTATTACTTCATTGCTTTATCTATTCGGGGTGTTGCTCTATGCTGTATTGATTAAAGATTATGAAAAGATAAAAAGTGAAAATGACTTGATTATACCATTAGCCGATGAGTTAACGAATGATTGATATGAAAATAAAATACATATTTCCAATATCGTTAGTAATATAGCATATGAAGAAACAAATAATTATCCTAATCTGTTTTATTAATCTCATCTGGGGTCAATGTGATGATAGTGAGGTAGAATTATGGAATCAGTGTTACTCGATTGATATAACCTTTGAACTTAATCTTTCTGGTTATGAATTAAGCGGGCCTATACCAGATGAGATATTTATGTTATACAATCTGATGTTTCTAGATTTATCAAATAATATGATTGAGGGTGAGATTTCATCTCAATTTGGAGAACTTACTAACCTTCTAGGTGTAGATCTTAGTAATAATATGTTAACAGGAGAAATCCCAGGAGATATAGGGTATCTTACCAATCTAATGTCTCTTAATCTTTCTGAAAATCAATTAACAGGTGATATTCCATCGAGTATTGGCAATATGAGTAGTCTGGTGGATTTATATTTATATGATAATCAGCTAAATGGTACATTGCCCTCACAAATAGGGCAGCTTGTAAACTTATCACTTTTTAATGCATCAAACAATCAACTCACAGGAGAGATTCCATTGGAAATTGGTGATTTAATAAGTGTTGATTTTCTATTATTAAATAATAATAATTTTTACGGGCAGATTCCTGAATCTATTTGCTCTCTTTCTCTTACATTTGATAGTGCTTATAATTTCAACATTGATAGCAACCAAATATGTCCACCTTATCCAGAGTGTGTTAGTCAAAATGTAGGGTATCAAGATATTGTTGATTGCCCCGGGGTTGTAGAGCTATGGGGTGACCTATATTACGCAGAAGAGGTGCAAGATATAAATTTTTCTTATATGGAATTGTCTGGTCCTATACCTTCTGTAATAGGTTCATTTACAAACTTAATTTCCCTAGATTTATCTCACAATAATATAGCAGGTCCAATACCAATAGAAATAGGACAGCTAGGCAGTCTTGAATATTTAGATTTTTCTTTCAATCAAATAGATGGTGAGCTTCCCTCGTCACTAGGCAATCTAGAAAATTTAATAGAATTAAAATTATTTTCTAATGACTTGTCTGGTCCTTTGCCAAGTGAAATCGGTAATTTGATTAATTTAGAATATTTCAATGCCTTCAATAACGCTCTCACAGGAGAAATTCCAGTATCTATTGGCAATTTAGAGAATCTTACCAAATTATATCTTCACCAAAATAACCTTGATGGGGATATCCCTGTTGAATTATTTTCCCTTGGCGCACTTACAGATTTATATTTGAATAATAATCAATTTTCTGGTGAGATTTCTGAAGACATATCTAATCTTGTCTCCTTAGTGAAGCTCCGTATACAAAATAATAATATTTCAGGATTACTCCCAGAAGAGATTTGTTTTTTGAACATGCCATTTGATGAATCAAATAGTTTTAATATATCCAATAATAATATTTGCGCCCCATATCCCTATTGTGTAGATGGCTATGAAGGAGAGCAGGACACATCTAGTTGCAATCAACTCTCTATGGTTGATGCGCCTATCCTATCTCAATATTATTTAAATAATGCATATCCCAACCCATTTAATCCTCAGACCAATATAGAATATTCTATTCCTTTTAGGTCGGAAGTAGACTTATTCATCAGTGATGTATTAGGCAGGAGAATCCTTACATTAGATAGTGGAATAAAAGAAAGTGGATTAAATCGTATTATTTGGAATGGGAAAGATAATAGTGGAAAACCTGTAAGTACCGGAATCTACTATTGTACATTATATACTGATAATTATGTACAGTCAACAAAGCTTGTTCTTTTAAAATAGAATCAAATCTAGTAAATAATTCATAATGTATGTTCATATTATAGATTATAATATAAAGATATAAAAACCTTACTTAAAGTATTGCATTAAATAAATGTCGTGATAGAAGAGACTCTTAGATTTGAAGCTGGAGATAAGGAAGGAAAAAAAATAGATTATATCATTTATTACCCGGAAAATATGAATAATACTCCACTCCCTTTGTTATTATTTTTACATGGTATTGGAGAGAGAGGCGGGGAAATAGAAAGTATAAAAAGACATGGTATTCCTAAAATAATATCCGGAGGGAAAAATTTTCCGTTTATCTGTATTGCACCACAATGCCCTAAAGATGGTTATTGGATTCAAAATGAATATGTTTTATTGTTAATAGGATTAATTAATCACATTAAAAAAACTCATAATATAGATAGAGTTTTTGGCACTGGTTTAAGTATGGGAGGTTTTGGAATACTTGAGGTCGCAATAAATGAACCAGGTCTGTTTAATGCTATAATTCCTATCTGTGGAGGTGCAAATTTCTCAAAATTAGATAGAATAAAAAATTTGCCAATATGGTTATTCCATGGAAGAAAAGATGATGTGATACCAGTAGATAGTTCAATCTCAATATATAATTATATTAGAGAAAAAAACCAGAATGTGAAGATAACTATATATGAAGAAGCTTATCATGATTCGTGGTCAAGAACCTATAAGAATGATTTAATATATCAATGGCTATTAAATTTTTGAACATTCATAGTTAATAACCATGTACCCGAAGCTCATTTAAAGGTCCATCAATTGTTAATAAAATTGTAGATCCTTTTCTTAAAAAACTTTTTCCTTTTTCTTTTTCCCATTTTCTTATCCATTTACGAACACCTAATGAAATTGGACGTAAACGGACTTCAGTGTTGTGCAATATGATATCAGTTGTAAGTCTATTTTGCCTAAGAGATATACCGCCATCAATCGATATTTTTAAGAATGGAGTATGAAATTTAAAATGGACCTCTCCGGTAAATTGATTAATGATATTTAAATCTATCTCTATTAGTCTTATCATTAATGCATTATTCCAGATACCCAGAGTTTCCAGCATTGACTGTATTTCAGGTTCTTCTCTAATACCTTCTGGGATTTTAACTTCAAAATTACGAATCCTAAATTTTCCAGAACCACTATGAATAATAGGTGTGTCAGAGAGTGTTCCATTAAGAATCACATCAGTAACATCAATAAATAACTCTGGTAATGTAAATCGTGTCAGTTCATTTAAATTTTGGTTTGGGATAGCGCTAAAGGATGTATTATTAATTCTAAATTTTCCACGCTTCATTTTAAGATCAAAGTTGAGTGAGTCTGGATTGATAGTGGCTTCAATTGATGAAGTAAACTCCTGAGTTAGGTCATTTAGTTGAAACAAATATTCCCAATTAGCTAAGGGAATGTTTAAAAGAGAATCTTTCTTAGAATCCAGTTGGAATTCTTTTGTTTGCCAATTAAAAATTAATGCATTCGTATTTGGGACATTATTTATTTGTGTTGGTGTAGCAAGGACTTGAGCAGGTAATTGCAGTGTGTATTTCCAAGAGTAGTCATTTAATGGATAAATATTCATATTAACATATTTATTGATGACTAGGTCATTTATGGTGGATGGTAATTTATTATTATCAATCCGATATAAATCGACAGCCTTGGCAATTAATTCAATTCCATCTTTCGGTATTTTTTCTCTTAACTTTAGTCTTCTTATTTTTTCTTTTGTTATCCAGTCTTCTGTATTGACACTTGATTTGATTATGAAATCTTTAACAGAAATGTCAGGACCAGAGAATTTTAGATTTACAAGTTTATTTTGAGGTCCATTGGTCATGCTCATGTTTATATTTGAAAAGTTAAATCTAAATTCGTTTATTGTAATTGCATGGAGGTCTTTTTCTTTATTTATCGGTGTCCAATCAAATGCAAAATTTTCAAAATAAAAACCTGTTTTAAGAATCTCAGATTGAATAATACCATTAGATTGACAAAAAATGGGGATAACGAGTATCCAAATAATATATTGGTAAAATTTCATATAGAAATGCTGCTCGACATTATTGCTCTTATTATAATATATTTTTAAATTAAAAATTAGAGGTTTTCCTTCTTAGATTGTGGAACAATTTTCACCTTTATTTGTTTATTATATTGTAATATGAAAAATTCAAAACTTGTTTATACAACTGATGCAGAGACTGTACTAGGAGAAAAGACTAATGATCAAGCAGAGGTTCTTTTGTCTAATATGAAGATTCGTTTACATTTAGATAGGCAAAAAGGAAATAGAATTGTTACATTGATAAGGGGATTAGAACATCGCAAAGATACAATAATCAACCTCACCAAAGAACTAAAAAAGAAATGTGGTTCTGGTGGTTCATACAAAGAGACGGTGATTATTATCCAAGGAAATAAGCGTGAAACAATCCAAAAATTATTATCAGAAAAAGGATATAATGTTAAATTTAGTGGTGGGTAAAATGATTAAAACGGTTATTAAAATTTTTATAGCAACGCTGGCAATTATTACTTTTTGGTCATGTTCTAAGGCCTCTGGACATGGCACTTTTACAATAGTGTTATCTGGTAGTGTCCATGGTCAACTTGATCCTTGTGGATGAAAAAAGAATCCACTAGGCGGTCTGTCTAGAAGGTTTGTAAAAATAAATGAAATGAGGGAGTCCGGTGTTTCTCCAATTATCGTTGATGCTGGAGATTTACTCTTTAGTACAAAGAAAATAGGACCGAAAAATAGAGATTCTGAGATTTTTAGGGCGGAAACAATTTTGGAAGGCTATAAGAAGATAGGTTGTGATGCAATTAATGTTGGACACTATGAAGTATTAAATGGTTTATCTTTTTTGAAAAAAGTATCTAAGGGAGTAGATATCCCATTTATATCATCGAATTTAAAAGATAAAAAAAATGAAAATTTAATCTTTAGTCCATATATAATCATTGAAAGAGAAAATTTGAAGATTGGTATTGTAGGTGCTACAAATATGCTACCTGATACTTCAACGGTAATTATAGCAGATAATTATATTGAATCAATAAACCATTATTCAGAAAAATTATTAAAAGAGGTTGATCTTATTGTCGCTCTTATTAATGCTGATAGAGCATCTCAGGGAGAATTAGTTGGACGTCTGCCAAATGTAGATTTTATAGTCACTAGTGGTAGTACTAACATGTCAAGGCCAAACAGTCCTCAAAAAGAGGGTGGGCCTTATCTATATTCTTGCGGTAAACAGGGTAAATACTTAATGTCACTTAATGTAGATATTAACGAAAGTAGTAAACCATTTATTGATGTTACTGCTGAGCAAAGCAATATTAATTCGATAAATAAAAGATTCGAGAGATTGCAGAAAAAAGATCCAGAAAAATCACTTGAGGAAATTTATGCTGACCAGAAAAATGTATTAAATCTTATAGAGCAATATAAAAAAGATTTGACAGCTTCTGAGTCTAAAATCGCTTCCGCGGTAAATACATTACAGTTAAAAGCCTTTCCTCTTGGAAAAAAAGTCAAGGATGATAAAGAATTTTTAGAGTTTGTGAATTCTTCCTTAAAAACATGCAATGCATTAGGACCAAAAAAAGTAGGTGATGCTAAAAAGTTAACTAGCAATAAGAAAAAAAATAAAAATCAACTAGACTCTCACTCTGGTCACAACCATTAGTCAAAAATTGCTAAACCTGAATTATAATAGACAGGTTATTTTTTTAATCATTACATCATTTGTAGTTGGTGTACTCTTTAATATTTTAAGAGAAAATGGAATATCTTGGATAGCTCAATCTATTGAGCAAGTTGAACACAATGATGAACTTAATGTTATTCTTAGCAAACCTAGTATCCGTGAAGTTGATTTAGTTCTAGCAAAGACTTTACATGAGAGAGGAGTATTGTTTGTAGATGCACGATCAATAGAATATTTAATAGATGGTTTTATTCCTGGTGCCATAGCGCATAATGACCTTGATAGTTTATCTGGAAGGATTATTGATATTGTGCAATATAATATGGATTTGGAGTTTGTTATTTATTGTAGTGATGATGATTGTGGCTCTAGCGAAGATCTTGCATACAGTTTACAGGAATTGGGTTTTAATAATATTCTGGTATTTAAAGGTGGGTGGAAATCATGGGAAGAAGCTGGCTATGAGGTGCAGAAAAATGAATAAGGTTAACCCAATAATGATATTGATTATTAGAATAATACTCGGATTAATTTTTATTTATGCAAGCTATGATAAAATTATGAATCCAGGCCAATTTGCAAGAGATATATCAAATTATCATATTGTACCTTATGGATTTGAAAATACAATTGCAATAATACTCCCTTGGCTTGAATTAATTATAGGTTTGTGTATTGTTTTTGGAATCTTTATTGATGGTAGTGTTATTATTAGCGCGGGATTATTGATTTTGTTTGATCTATTAATTTTTCAAGCAATGATAAGAGGTTTCAATATAGAATGTGGATGTGGCCTTAAAGAGGGTGAAATGGTTGGGTGGTCTAAAATAATCGAGAATATCGTCTTCCTTGGGGCTTCCTACATGGTCTACATATCAAAAGATAGAATATTGGAATTTTTTCCAAAAAGCTCATTGTGAGGAAATAATACCAATTATAATTTACGTGGCCATATCTATGGCAAATACAACATGCGAGAGTAGCTCAGCTGGTAGAGCATCACGTTGCCAACGTGAGGGTCGCGAGTTCGAATCTCGTCTCTCGCTCACATTAAAGCCCCTTATGGGGCTTTTTATTTAATTTTTATTAAATTTATTGATGCGATTCTACATGATAATCCTAATCTTCTTTGTTGCGATGTCGTGTGAGAAACTTATAGACGAAGAAGTCCCCTTATATCCAAACAACATCCAAGGATATTTTACAATTAATAACTCCCTACCAAGGATACATTTGTATTGGGGAAATAGTATATCTGATGATATATCCGAGTATCATATTTTTCGAGAACTAGGTGATGAAGCATCATATGATTCATTGGGAAAAGTATTACATCCACTTACTATGTATACTGACATAGATATTGGATGGAATGATATGATTGAATATAGAATTAGGGCAGCAGATTATTCTGGGAATGTTAGTTTGTTTTCAGATGTGTTTTATATACACTCATATACACCTGCAGGTCGTTGGGAGATACAAGGGTTTGATTCTTTGAAACTATGTATTGACCCCATTACATATTCATCCTTAAGTGATTTTCGCATAGTTTTATCAAATGATTTTGATTCAATTGGAGACACACTAAAGATGATGGATTTTTACCAAGTGGTACTGGACTCAAATAATTATATTGGTGATGGGTATATGTATTACTCTTATTCAGTTATGGAATATTCAGAACATATGAATGTAATAGATACTGTGACCTATACGAATATAGTTTCCCCTTCATATTATACAATAAATCTATCTAGACCTGATTCAGGATTAATTCAATTTGATTCCGATGAATATGACGCAGTTTACCTGACACATACGGAGTCATACTGTGATGGGGAGAGTATTTTTCCTTAGCCTCCTTGTCCACATTCTTCATTTGAGTTGCTACTCTCAAGTCCGTAGCTGTCTACTGCTGTTACGACAAAGCAAGTATTATTTCCAGTACCGAGGTCTTGAGTATATGAAATCTCTGTTTGCTCAATAATAAAAAGATTATCTTGATATATTCTGTATGTAATCGCTGTAGGAACTGATGTCCAATTCAATGTCGCAATAGTTCCATTGATATTTAAAGAAAGAGTAGGGGCAGATGGAGGTATAACTTCAATACATAGTTCGTTAGATAGTTCGCCTTCAGATCCATAACTGTTCACAGCCGCTACCGTAAAACATGAATTAATCTCTGGATTGATTTCTAGGGAGTGAGTAATCCCTTCAACCTCAATGAAAAAAATATCATTTTGATATATTCTATAAGAGGCAGCTGTTATTATAGATGTCCAATTTAAAAATACTGTTGTTCCATGAATTGAATATGATAATTCTGGTGCAGGCGGAATAGAGGGCGTTATGCATTCTTCAGATGATAAAGGACCTTCAAGGTTTGCATTGTTGATTGCAGATACCCGATAGCAATATTCTCTAATAGATACTACAAAATCCTCATATTCATTTTGACTTGTTTGAGTTAAAAAATTATTATTCCTGTATATTCTATATGACTCAGCTCCACTTGGGATATCCCAATTCAAATTAATGATATTTTCATCGGAGACAGCATTGAGAGTTGTAATTGTATCAGAATAGTTATTAATTACTGTTACTAGGATAGGTTGTGTTACCGTCTGATTACCAGTTAAATCTTCAGCAATCATTTGAATAGAATGTTGTGTATAATTGTTTTCTAGATTAGTTACCCATAATACCGAATATGGTGTATCTAAAATTGTAGAAAATAATTCTCCGTTAAGAAAAAAACTGACTGATGCAATTCCATCATTGTCGTTAGCAAAACCGGAAATGACTACACTATCGCTGACAGTTTGTAGAGAAACAGGATATAGTAAAGATGCAACTGGTGGAATTATATCCATGTTTTCATCATCATAATTATTAATAGTTACATTAATAGGCATTATGGTGGTTAGATTTCCTTCATCATCAATAATATTTGCGTATATGGAAAATAATGAGTTCTCCTCTAATTCATTTGTGTTCCAAAAATAGTTATACTGTGGTCCATATAAAGTATCTATAGTTTCACCATTAATGTACAAGACTATTTGAGATATAGCCTCGTTATCATTGGCTTCTATGGTGATATTGACTTCTCCACTTACTTGTTGCCCATCCAAGGGATAAATAAAAGATCCAGTAGGGTTTATATTATCGATGTTGTTTATTAATACTTGAATAGGACCGGTGTAATTAATATTACCAGTTGTATCTACAGCTCTTGCTCGGATAGTATGATATTCATCTTCGTCGCTATCCATAGTTGCCCAATTGTAAATGTATGGCCCATCCTTGCTCTCATGTATAACGGAGTCATTTAGATAAATTGTAACTAATTCTAATTCAACGTTGTCAAAGGCATAGGCACTCACCAAAACTGTGTCAGATAATTCAGCCTGGTCCGGAGGAAATGTGATGGTCAATGTGGGTGGTATTAAATCCTGATCTTCTGGGACATTGAACAAAGGGCCCTCACATCCAAGGAAAATAGAACTAATTATTATTACGAGTAACTTTGCCTTATACATTAGTTAGATATGGTAACAAGTATAGGTTGAAGATATGTATCATTTCCTGCGTAATCTATTATTTTTGCTGATAGTGTATAATCTCTATTTTGTTCATATCCCATAGTGTCCCATATATATGTGTATGGGCTATTATCTATTACAGCAACCGTATCTGTCCCAATGAATAGTTGGACTTCTGCAATGCCCTGATCATCTTGAGCAATAACCGTAAAGTTGACTTCACCACTTATTGTTTGTCCTGAGATAGGATTGGAAATAATGCCAGTGGGTGGATTGGTATCTATATAATAATTATAAACAAACACCAAAATCGGGTTTATAATACTAATATTGTTATTGATATCTTTAATTTGGGCGTGGAGTGAATAATTACGTCCACTTTCAACACTATTAGTATTCCAACGGTATATATAGGGAGGTTCCATATCTTCAATATGTAAATTATTATTAATATAAAACCCCACGTGTTTTACACTATCGTTATCATTGGCAACAACAGTAAAGTCAACAGTGTCACTTACCGATTGCCCATAGAAAGGATTTAATATATACCCATTCGGATTTTGATTATCTACATTATCTATCATACTTCTTATCGGAGAGGTGGCGTAGGTGTTTTCGTAAGGATCGAACGCAATGACTGATATATAATGATAATCATCTTCTGAAAATCTTTTTTCTGTTTCCTGATCAATTGTTATGGTCTCCAATGTGTTCCAGGTATAACTAAATTGATTATTAATTCCTTTAGTGGTGTCTGTGTGCGCCAACTCTTGATTAATATAGAATTGTACAGAGTCTACGTTGTCATTATCGGTGGCATAAACTGATATGAGAACTTGCCCCGAAACTGATTCTCCATCTACAGGGTACATAATTACTGCCTGAGGTGGTGTCCTGTCAGGCTCAGGTACTTCAATTGGATCATCTGTGCAGGAAATTACAATAAACATTAAAGATATAATTCCAACAAGAAAAAATTGATTTATAGATTTAATCATATTGTAAAATTAGCGTACCTATTATCGAAATAGCTTAATTACTTTAGCCCCAAATTTATTTTTTTCTATTTTATAAATAATGTTTCGCATATTTGTTTGAAAAATATTTTTTAAAGAAAAAACATACATATTTCTATCATAATATTTTTCTTTAAACATAGGATGAAAATAAAATTTATTCTTTTTTTTGTAAATATCATATATCATTGATATTATAATGGAAGTAGGGATAAGTGCAGTTAAGGATTCATATGTAACGCCTGTTCCTTTTTGTTTGTTAAATCCAATGATAGATATCATGGGCATGAGGTCACTATATTGCTCCCATATTTGAGGTATCACTCTCCTGTCTTTGTCCCAGCTTTTTATTATGTCAAAAGTGGCTGCAGCTAAAAATGAATAAAATGAGTAATAGAATCCTCTCTTTACAGATTCAGTCATAATAGAAAAGTCAGTTTCAATTTTTTCAACATCAAACAATGATATGTACTCAGACCGATCAATCGCTATCTTTACTAATATTTCTGGCTGTATCATGTCTTTATTAAATTCAATATCAGTAAAATGAATTGTATCCCCATTGGTTTTATATAAGGAACCACTTCGATTTTCAATGAGCTCAGCATTTTGTTCAAAGCTCCAACTATAATGGAAAACTCTATTAAAATCATTAAAAACATAGTAAATGTCTTTCAATTTCATGGAGTCAGTATCCACAGAATCTTTTGGAATAAAATAGAGATATTGATAACCAAAAGAATCAATAAAACACTCTGTAGTAGAACCATCATATTCTACAATCATATGCTTTACGTCTGTTTCATTGGACCTAGGCCAAAGAAATGAAATAATAAAAATGAATATGCACGCGAAATGTTTCATGGGGGTTAAATTAACATACCTTTATGAAGAGTCAAATCTATGTATTCATTGTATTGTTCTTAGCAATATCAACTGATAATGCAGATGCGCAACCAAAAATCAGCATTGATTTAGGGATAGGATATTACGAGCCTACCCTTGCGGGGTTTGATGATAATGAAACTGTACAGTTTCCAACAAAAAACATTCTAAATAGAAACATCCTAGCAAATGTAGGGATATATTATCAATTCTTTTACAATGCTAGAATTGGATATAGTTCATTTAATTCCTACGACATAGGTAAAAGTATTCTTCTTGTTAATTCTGATGCTGTTTTTCGACGATCTATCAAATACAGAATGTTTCCTATTGAGACTTTCTTCCGATGGAAGCCTAAGATTGAGCTTAATTTTACATTAACACCAATATGGGGAAGAGCGCGGATAACCATGGATACGACCCCTGGTGATAAGACGGAAGATTGGAATTTTTTTATTAGTAGTTTTGGAGGAGATGCCAATCCTATAAGTGATTTAGGTTCGACAGATCTTATGGTAACAGATTGGTTTGGGTATGGGAGTATGCTCGGCGTACGTTACTATCTTACTTCTCGTATAGCATTTGATGTTAAGGCTGGTTTTATGAATCACTTTTATAATAATAAAAAGTGGAGAATTCAGAGACAGTCAATCACGGGACCTGAAATGGAGATTGATAATCTTCCGTTATTATCCTGGAAGCTCGTGTATGGAATAAAATGAGAATTGTTTTGACTATAATTCTTTGCGCTCGGTTTTTATTTTCTCAAGAATATGTTGAAGAACTTACGAGTCCCTGTGACGACCCTTTGATTAGATTGGCAGAAGAAGAAGGCATAAAGGCAATTCCTATAAAAGATATTCTTCGTTTTAAAAAACTCTTGAAAGCATGTAAACGGCAAGGTGGGAAGGAGCAAATAAAACAACTGTATAGAAGCGACTGGGAGAGAGACTACAGAAAAGCCAGGAGGATGGCCTCTTGGACATCTGCGCATGCTATGTGCGTTTTTGTATCATTTGGATATTATTTTGCAGGGAAAGTCCTTGCAACAAAACCTTAAAAATAGACTAATTTAAATTATATCGATTTTGGATGTTTATTCTCCCAATCCAATACTAAGTTTGGTGTTCTTAAATATATTTTTAACTATCTTAAACATAATCTAAATACTATGCATCGATACATTCTCATTACAATTTCGGCGTTAATTATTTCTTGTGGTGGAAATAATAACACCGAAACAAAAAATAATAATTCTTCTACCACTGATATAAACAGGGATACAGAAACACCGGCAGAACAAGGAGGATACGGGTTTGAAGAATTTGCTGCTGGGATGGGATATGAAACCTATACTTGGACAGAAAAGGAAGATGGGACCTATTTTGGTGACCCTAAAGCTGTTAAAGGAGGTATGTTTCATTATATTCATTCCCTCTTTCCGAGAACGATGAGAACACTAGGGCAAAATAGTAGTCAGGTCTTGAATAGTAGAACGATTATGGCGCTATGTTACGAGGGACTACTCTCACAGCATCCAACAACCTTAGAGTTTATTCCTAGTCTTGCTACACACTGGTCTATCTCTGAAGATAAAATGGAGTTTAGATTCAGAATTAATCCTGATGCGCGATGGTGGGATGGAATGCCTGTAACATCAGACGATGTTATTGCCACGTGGGACCTAAGAATGGATGAGACAATTCTGTCTCCCTTTGAGCAAATGACATACGGAAAATTTGAGAGACCTGTAGCTGAATCAAAGTATATTGTTTCTGTGAAAGCCAAGGCGGTGAACTGGAGAAATTTCTTATATTTTTCAACGATGGTTTTACATCCAAATCATATACTTAAGGATCTGGATGGGACTGCGTTTCTAGAAGAATATGCTTTTTCTGTCATTCCAGGAACTGGGCCGTATATTATTCGTGAGGAAAATATAAAAAATCAGGAGTCATACCTATTTGAAAGACGTGATAACTACTGGGCCAAAGACAGTCCTTTTCGACGATATATGTATAATTTTGATAAAATAAAAGTATCAGCTGTCAAAGATAATGATGCTCTACAGTATGAAAAATTCAAAAAAGGTGAGCAAGATATTTTTAATGTAAATCGATCAAGACGATGGATAGAGGAAACAGATTTTGAGGCTACCCAAAAAGGTTGGATAAAAAAACAGAGAATTTTCTCTGAAAAGCCTGCCGGTACTAGTGGATACTATTTTAATATGAGGGAGTGGCCCTTTGATAATAAAAATGTTAGATATGCTTTTTGCTACTTATATGATAGAGAAAAAATGAATAGAGAAATGTACTACAATGAATATGGTATGATGAATTCTTTATATTCTGGAACAATTTATGAAAATCAAGATAACAATAAGTTTCAATATAATCCTGAGAAGGCGATGCAGCTACTTTCAGAAGCAGGATATAGGGAAAGGAACTCTGATGGATGGTTAGTGCATGAAGAAACAGGAAAGGTATTGTCGTTTGAGATCAATATACAAAAAACAAGTGCATATATGGTTACTCCTGTGCAGCAAATGCTTAAGGAGTATGGTGTTGACATGCAAATCAAATTTATTGACTACAATACAATGATAAAAAATGTAAACGCAAGGAACTTCAATGTATGTATGCTTGCCTATTCTGGTTTAGTCTATCCAAATCCTGAAAGTAGTCTTAGGTCATACCTCGCAGATCAAAATGATAATAATAATGTTTGGGGTTTTAAAAGTGACCGTGTGGATGAGCTTTTGGATGAGTATGACGTTTGCTTTGATCAGGAAAGACGTGTTGAAATTATTAGAGAAATTGATGGAATTTTTAATGATGTGCACCCTATAGCATTTAGCATTGCTCGTAATTACTCTCGAATGATGTGGTGGGATAAATTTGGATATCCAGATTGGATGTTATCACGCTATGTAGGAGAATATTGGGATTCCTTTTATTATTGGTGGATAGACCCTAATAAAGAAGAGCGATTAGAAGATGCGACGCAGAGCGATAAGCAGCTTTCAATCGAGCCAATAGATATGAAATACTGGCCCGAGTATTTGGAGAATCTTGGTAGCTAGACGCCATAGATGGCAACCTATTTTTTAAGAAGAATATTACTTATGATCCCGACCTTTTTGGGGTCAACAGTCTTAGTATTTACTATACTACAGATGGCGCCTGGGGGACCTATTGAGCAGATTATGTTGCAACTTCAAATGGGTGGCGGTATCTCATCAGAGGGTGGTGCCTCATCATCAGGGATGACTGGTGAGAGTGGGTCACTTCCGCCCGAGGCTCTCAAAGAACTAGAGCGATTTTATGGATTTGATAAACCCATATACCAGCGATACTTCATCTGGTTAGGCGTGTTTCCTCGTGAGATAAAGCACAGAGATTTTGATATTCCCTACGGTAAATCAGTTGTAGAAAAGAGAGTAGGTAAAAAAGATGGCAGGATATGGAAAGTGGATATACGATTGGGTGACGATGGTAGTTTATTGGTTTATGAAAAAGATGGTTCTTTGAGTGAGGAATGGCATGCATCAATTGACACAGAGAATATAGAAGGGGTCAAAGAGGCAGTAATATTCCAAAAAGAATTATCTGGAATATTAACAGGTAATTTGGGTCGATCATATACTTATATGCAGCCAGTGACTGAGGTTATGAGACCAAGGTTTAAGATATCATTACTATACGGATTAACTGGAATTATTTTATCATACCTTATCTGCATCCCTCTGGGTATTAAAAAGGCGCTCAACCATGGGTCATTTTTTGATTTTAGTACAAGCGTAATCATATTTATTGCCTATTCAATACCTGGATGGGCATTGGGTGGCGTCTTATTGGTTTTGTTTGGAGGTGGTAGTTTTTGGGATATCTTTCCCTTAGGGGGATTTAGGAGTCCTACAGAAATCTGGGAGACACTCACACCATTGCAAAAGTTTTTTGATCAGATACACCATATGATTCTTCCCATTATCGCCTGGACAATCGGTAGTTTTGCAACTATGACCGTCTTAATGAAAAATAGTTTGCTTGAAAATTTAAGCCAGGATTATGTCAGAACTGCTTTTGCAAAAGGATTAAAAGAAAAACGTGTTATTTGGCTACACGCCATTCGAAACAGCCTGATTCCATTGGCTTCAGGAATCGGTCATATTCTTGGTGTTGTAATAGCCGGTTCATATTTCATTGAACGCATGTTTAACATAGACGGTTTTGGGAGAATGGCATACGAGGCGATTCTTGCAAGAGATTATCCTATCACTCTTGGTTTTTTAGTTATTGTTGTTCTAATACGACTTATTGGTAATATCATATCTGATCTAGCCCTAGCTACTGTTGACCCTAGAATTCGATTTAAGTAATGAGTGAATCAAATAGCATAAACCTAGATATGCATGAATCTATCCTTAAAAAGAGATGGAAAAAATTTAAGTCTTTAAAGCGAGGATATTATTCATTAATCTTATTACTAGCTCTATATGGTATATCTTTTTTTCTTCCACTGATAATAAATAATCGTGCTTTGGTAGTTCGTTATGAGGGTGAATTGTTTTTCCCAATTTTATCTGGATATATACCAGGGAAGAATTTTGGGCAAGATGTTCCTGGAGAGGCCAAGTATCGAAAACTAAAAGATCAATTTGCAAAAGAGGATGGGAATTGGGTTTTGATGCCTATGTATCCATATTCTCCTTATGAGGACATAACTTTTGACGGAAATAAGATGTATGAACCACCTTCAAGAGTACACTGGCTAGGAACTGATAATACGGGAAGAGATGTATTTGCTAGGCTCTGTTATGCATTTAACATATCCATATCATTTGCATTAATTCTAAGTATTGTAAATTATATTTTTGGTATTCTCATAGGAGGAGCTATGGGGTATTTTGGAGGGAGATTTGACTTATTTTTTCAGCGTTTAATTGAGGTGTGGTCTAGTCTTCCTATGTTGTTTGTAATCATTATCATCTCCTCCATTTTAAAGCCATCCTTCTTTTTATTGATAGGCATATATACTTTGGTGAATTGGATTAGTATGACTTATCTAATGCGTGCAGAATTCTACCGTGAAAAGTCTAGAGCATATGTTGCGGCTGCGCTAAGCATGGGGCAGTCTGAGTTTAAGGTAATGTTCAAACATATTTTACCAAATTCATTAGTCCCGATTATTACATATTTCCCTTTTGCTGTTGTTGCAGGTATCTCGGCACTAGTTGGTCTGGATTATTTAGGTTTTGGTCTTTCTCCACCTACACCATCATGGGGACAAATGTTAGATGTGGGCCTCAGTAATATAACAAAATGGTGGATGGTGTTTTCTCCTGTTACTGCACAGTTTTTTACGCTACTGGCTATTGTTTTTATTGGTGAAGGGGTTCGAGAGGCATTCGATCCAAAAGTTTATTCGAGGCTAAGATGAGCAAAGATAAGCTCTTTGAGATTAAGAACCTTAGAACACATTTCAATACAGAAGCTGGTACTGTAAAAGCGGTAAACAATGTATCGTTCGATATCTACAATGGAGAAGTCTTAGGTATTGTTGGTGAGTCAGGTTCAGGAAAGTCCGTTACATCACTATCCATCAATAGGTTAATTCCCAACCCACCTGGTGAGATTGTTGGTGGAGAGGTTCTGTATAAAGGGAAAAATCTATTAGATCTTAGTTATGAGGAAATGACTGAATATCGTGGTAAAGAGATATCTATGATATTTCAGGAGCCCATGACCTCTCTTAATCCAGTCCTTAAAATAAACACCCAAATGAATGAGATTCTTATGAAGCATGAGGGTCTCAGTGAAGATCAGGCAAAACAAAAAAGTATTGAAATGCTAACCTCCGTTGGAATACCAGAACCAGAGCGAAGGATATATGATTATCCACATCAATTCTCCGGGGGCATGAGGCAGCGAATTATGATTGCAATGGCATTACAGTGTAATCCTGCTCTTCTGATAGCAGATGAGCCAACAACTGCATTGGATGTAACTATACAGGCACAGATATTAGACTTAATGATGGATTTAAAGGATAATAGAAATGACGCTGCAATTCTTTTGATTACTCATGATCTAGCGGTAATAGCAGAGACATGTGATCGGGTTATTGTGATGTACGGAGGAGTGATTCAAGAGGTAGCAAATATTCATGAATTATTTAAAAACCCAATTCATCCCTATACAAAAGCATTAATGGATTCAATACCAAAAATGGACGAGACCGCTAAACGCTTAAAAGCGTTAAAGGGAATGGTTCCATCCATCCTTGAACTCGGAGATGAGTGTAAACTTTGTTCTCGATTTGACCCAGAAGATTGTGCATGCGCAGGAACAACTATTGAGCCGGATCTTATTGAAGTTGGTAAAAATCACTTTGCAAGAGTGAACAAGGAACTTCTGAAGTAATGAGTGAAAAAAGATCAATATTAAAGATAAGGGACCTTACAGTTGATTTTCCAATTTTTGGAGGAATCCTAAAAAGGAAAGTAGGAGCTGTTCATGCGGTGAAAAAGGTTAATTTTGACCTTTTTAAGGGAGAAACATTAGGAATCGTAGGGGAATCAGGCTCAGGAAAATCAACCGTTGGAAATGCAATCTTGAATGTACTCAAACTAACCGCGCCAGATGTAAAGATCACGGGTCATATCAATCTAGTTTTAGATGAAATTGATATTGAATTATTAAATCTTTCTAGAAAAGATATAAAGCAATACAGAGAGCATATTCAAATGATATTCCAAGATCCTTATTCCTCTCTAAACCCAAGGATGTTAGTTAAGGATATTATAAGAGAGCCTTTGGATATAAATACAAGCCTATCTCTATCTGAAAAAAATGAAAAGGTTGATTGGTTGCTCAATAAGGTTGGACTTACCTCTGAACAGTCAAATAGATATCCTCATGAATTTTCTGGTGGTCAAAGACAACGGATTGGGATAGCGAGATCACTAGCTACAGACCCAAAAATCATCATTGCAGATGAACCAGTATCTGCCTTGGATGTTTCTATTCAGGCCCAAATAATAAATCTAATGATGGATCTTCAGGAAGAATTCAATCTTTCGATTATATTTATAGCTCACGATCTTTCAGTGGTCAAGCATATCTCCGATCGGGTAGGTGTGATGTGTGCCGGAGAATTAGTTGAAATAAAAGAAACGGATGATATTTTTGCAAAACCTGAACACGACTATACCATAGAACTACTTAGAGCCATACCTAAGCCAAATCCTGAAGGCAGAGAAGAAAGGAAAAAAAGTCGTCTTGGGCTTTAATAATATTTTTTTGCATTATTAATTAAAGAGAATAATTATGAAATACAGTGAATTACATTACGAGAGGATGGACGTAGATCATAGTAAAAAGAAGATATCATCTATTGTTAACAAAATCTCTAGCGCTGAATCAATTGAAGAGCAAGTGGATGCGATTATGGAGGTTGATTCCTTTGCACGTGATTATGAATCGTATTACTCTATAGCGAGTTTGAATTTCAGCAGAGACACTAATAATAAGGATGCAAAAAAAGAAAAGGACTATTACGATTCCATAGACCCAGAGATGCGTGAGTGCTTTGATTCTTTTGAAAAAGCAATCCATCGTTCACGATTCAAAGAAGAAATATCTAAAAAATGGGGTGGTAAATTTTTAGAGGATATTAATATTTCCTTAAAAACTTTTGATCCTAGTATAAAAGATATGCTGAAAGAAGAGACAAATCTTTGCAATGATTATACAAAATTAACAGCTGGTGCAAAGATCCAGTTTAAGGGAAAAGAATATAATTTATCAGGTCTAGGTCCATTTCATAGTCATAAGGATAGAGATATTCGCAAACAATCCTATGAGGCGAGATTCAATTGGTTTAGTGAGAATTCACAAGAACTGGATGAGACTTATGATAAATTGGTGAAACTTCGTCACAAGATGGCAGTTTCACTCGGTTATAATGACTTTACCGAACTTGGGTATTTGAGAATGAACCGATCAGACTATGGACCGGTTGAGGTTGCAAATTTTCGTAAGCAGATTGTTGACCACGTGGTTCCTATCGTGAATGAGCTTCAGCTAAAGAAAAAAGAGATTCTTGGTCTAGATCATCTCTATTTCTATGATGGCATTAACTTTATTGAAGGGGACCCAAGGCCAAAGGGAACGCCGGAGGAGCTGATTCAGGCTGCTCAGGAGATGTATCACGAACTATCTGATGAAACTGGTAAGTTTTTTGATATAATGGTGAACGAAGAATTAATGGACCTTGTTAACAGAGAAGGAAAAGCGCCTGGTGGTTTTTGCACCTCATTTCCAAAGTATAATCGCCCTTATATATTTTCTAATTTTAATGGAACTGATCATGATATAACCGTGCTAACTCATGAAGCAGGTCACGCGTTTCAGTGCTATTCCAGCCGTAATCAGCCACTATCAAGCTATATATGGCCGACTATGGAAGCGGCGGAGATACACTCCATGAGTATGGAGTACTTTACTTGGCCATGGATGGATCGTTTTTTCAAAGAAGACACTGATCGATTTAAATACAAACATTTAGCTGGCGGTTTATCGTTTTTGCCCTACGGTGCGTGCGTAGATCATTTTCAACACTGGGTTTATGCAAATCATGAAGCTACTCCACAAGAAAGGAATAATAAATGGAAGGAATTAGAAAAAAAATATATGCCTAATAGGGATTATGACGATATTCCTTTTCCAAATTCAGGTGGTATATGGCAGGGGCAGTTACATATCTATCAAGCACCATTTTATTATATAGACTATACTCTGGCTCAGACTTGCGCTTTTCAATTTTGGATGAATAATGAGAAAAATAGTGATAAAGCATGGTCAGACTATGTTCGACTATGTCAAGCGGGAGGAAGTCTTCCTTTTACTGAACTTGTGAAGCTTGCCGGATTAACACTTCCATTTGATGATGGATGCCTTGAGTCGGTTGTAGGGCATGTCAAAAAATGGTTGGAGAATATTGACCCTAAGGAGCTCTAGTTATATGGTCAGAATATTGATATACAGTATTATTTTTGTGAATCTACTATCAGCAAATGAGCCAAAATCTCTAGATCAATTTATTGCAGACTACCTTATGCTTGCTAAAAGTAAGATGGAAAGTAGCCCCACTGTATGGCAGGACTTTCGAGAAGGATACCTAAGAAGTTATGGAATTTATTTTATGGAGGGATTACTT